>CYGL01000227.1_pt1 | contig 28755 bp, 41 predicted proteins | sample 485531 | NCBI WGS metagenome assembly CYGL01 (sample SAMEA3497897, study PRJEB9818) | human gut metagenome | reverse complement strand
TTACTAAGGTGGATTTCACAGGTTCAAATCCTGTAGACGGTATCGTGTATATAGGATGCAGTAAAAATTTGATTCATGATATATAATTTTATTGCTAACTATCTCTAGTCACTCTAGTAGGGGCACCGAATGAGGAGATTAGTAGAGAGGCGGGGCACCCCGAGAACAGGTGAAAGTCCTGACACATGGGTCACACCAGTGTAGCTCAGTTGGTTAGAGCATCGTCTTGATAAGGCGGGTGTCAGAGGTTCAAATCCTCTCACTGGTATTTGCCTTAATTGGAAAACTATGACCTGTCGTTAGTTTGCGTCTTACACTTTGGTGAAGAAACGTTTTTCGGGAGGTAAATATATTCACATATAGGAGATAGATAGATATGATATTACAAATTTTGGGAGAACGAAAATACGTTCCAAAAGACAGCACTGAACCAACCACAAAGGTTTTATCGAACTTATTGATGGGGTACAATTTCTTTTAGAACAAGAAAATGCTTTTTCTTTACTTAATTCTAAACATGAAGAGATTACCCGTGTTCCAAATGAACCCTATGAATATAGAGTTGACAACAAAGGAGAGACAAAGGCTTATGTTAACTCGGTATATGTTTTAAATAATGAGGGTAAGACTTTAAGACGTCTGTTCGAAAGAGGGTTATAAAAAATGAAAAAAAGGTTAAATAAATTGTAAGTACCTATTAAGGAGGACTTACAATGAGTAGAAGTTACAGAAAACCCTATTACCGTTATGTTTGTATGAAGGATTCAACTGTTCGAGACATAAAAAGAATGGTTAACAGAAATTACAGGCATAAATTAAATCAAGGTCGTTTTGATGACGAAGTAACATTGACACATCATAAACGATTAGAAGAAACTTGTTGGACATACGATATGAAAAAATTTTATGCCCACGAGGAAGATTACAAAGATAATAATTTTTATCAGAAATTGAGAAGAAAGTAGGTAATATCTTGAAAGCAGACTATGTAGTTTCAGAAGACTGGGAAGGTATTTATCTTGATGATAAGCTTCAAGTAGAAGGACACAGTATACAAACAGCAGAAGCAATGAAACTTACTATTGAAAATGAAGTAACGGAGTTAACTGTTTACGAGATTGACCAAGAGTACATGGAAGAGCTAGGTTCTCTACCTGAAAGTTTCTCTCAATTAGATTCGTCAAAACTTTTTTAGATAAAATTACATTTAAGTGTTGACTTTCCTTACAAGATGCTGTATAGTAATTCTTGTAAGGAAGACATCTATCTTAGCAAGCAGGCTAACATTGACAAAGCAGTGAAGTCGGCAGGGACAAAATCCTTTCTGAGGGTAGATGCGCTCGTTGGTTAAGAGTTCTGCAAATGTCGAAATAACCCAAGGTTACACTTTTCCTTGTTTCACAAAAAGTGATTATGCGGGTATGGCGGAACTGGTATACGCTGTGGACTTAAAATCCATTGTCCCTTGTGACATGCAGGTTCGACTCCTGTTACCCGTATAGCCTTTCTGGTTTTTATAACACAGATAAAAAGCCTGCAAGCTATATGCTAGCAGAACAGCAGTTGGGTAGGGCTGTTATTATGCGAGAGTGTTGGAATTGGTAGACATGTGGCACTTAGAATGCCATGCCTGTGATGGGCGTGAGGGTTCGAATCCCTCCTCTTGTATTAGGTCAACGGAAATTGACCTTTACGTTTTACATGGTTAAGTAGTTTACGTAATGAAGACTGTCCTGTTAGATTTAAGTAAAGTACTTAGGTTAAAGACCGGAACAACTTACCCTTATAGTCCGGTGGTGGAGACGTTACATTTTCCGTAACTCATTTTCATTTTTTAATTGTATACTTTTGATTAGACCCTGCCGGAAGGGTAGGGTTAGTCAAAAGAAATTCTTATGTTGGGGTAGTTTTGGTTTCGACTGGCGTAAGAAGTATATGAATAGCGGGCAGAGTGATGACTTAATCATCGCAGTAAATATAACTGCTAAAAACGAAGAATTATTAGCTGTAGCCTAGTTTTAGACTAGCTACACACTTACCCCTCTAGACTAGGGTCGGTTCTACCTAGAGGACTCATTAACCGACAACGCTGAGGTAAAAGTGGATAACTCAGGAGAGGCTTTACCACTCAGTTAAGGTAATTTCAGTTATTAGTTGTAACCTTAACGTAGATTAAAACTAGTAACTACGCCCGTAGAATTTTGTATGGTTCTACGTCAACACGGGGGTTCGATTCCCCCCTACTCCATAGACTGCCTTTGTCAAGCAGTCGAATCCTATCTAATTTTTTCATTAAATAAATATCGAATTGTGGCTGATTTCTACGGATTCAGAGCGGAGCATCCCCGCAGGTTGGGCATACTACAGTCCCCCCATGATGCTTCATGGGTTATACATAATAAGGGGGTAACATGATGTATTTAAAATTCATCGGTTTAAACGGAAGTTTAGGTTTAGTGAAGGACAAGACATACTTTGTTACCTCCGAGATAAGTGAACATTATATTATTTTGAGAATACATGGTGTTCACGGTAAGACAGTAATGTGTCCATACGAAGCATTAGAAAAAGTGTTAGAAAATTGGCAGGTCTGTTAGTATGCAGATAGTAGGGTGTGCATAAAGCCTAGGGAACAACATGCACAGAAGATTAGGTATTGTGTACTTGACACAAACCCGCCTGCTCCCAAGACGGAAGGTTACTCAAACGGTAAAGAGGCTTGGTTGGAAACCAAGTAGATGTGTAACAGCATGTGTGGGTTCGAATCCCATGCCTTCCATTTGAAATATAAACTACTAAAGCTGTTTAAAGAGTTCGGTTTAAGTAGTTCCGGTTGACTAGTCAACTAACAGTACTAGTCAATCAGTTTCTTTTCGGGGAGTATCATAACTGGAAAAAATTGACTCTTGAAAAGTCATAGACGTGTAAAAGCGTTTGGGGGTTCGAGTCCCTCCTCCTCGGTTCATTAAAGATAATGGAGGCTAATAATGAGTTTTCGTAAAGGTAAACACAAAGAGCCTTCTAAGTGGCAAAGATTTATTCAATCAATCATGGAAGTAGAAGGTGAAAACATGGAAGATACATTGTATGATAAAGCTTTTGACTCTTGGAAAGCAGGAGATAAGAGTGAAGAAGTACAACGAGTTTTACTAGATTATGGTTTAGAACAGTATAAAACTGGTGGTAAATATAATGTGGATGCTGTTAGAGAAATCTGTGAGAGAGCCCATAAAGGTGGGACTGTTTACAGGAAAGACAAGCATATCTTACAAGATTTCTATGAATGTTTAGAATGGGAAAACTTCCATACTGAAATTAAAGCAATTGAATTGTTTACAGGAGTATCCTATATATAGCCATATTTATAACTTAGGAGGGTAATTGTTATGAGATACACAGTTGAAAAAGGTGACACAATGTATTCTATTGCTAGAAAATATTATGGTAAGCCTTGGTTATGGAGACTAATTAGGTTACATGGTCAGAATAGGAGTATTAAAGACCCTAATAAACTTAGAATTGGTCAAACAATTTATCTTCCGTTTAAGTAAGTATATCTCCGTAGGCTAATTGGATAAACCACAGGATTTCTAATCCCGCATTCTGAGTTCAAATCTCAGCGGAGGTGTTTTCGGGGCATTAGCTCAGTTGGGAGAGCGCTACTTTTGCAAGGTAGATGTCAGCGGTTCAAGTCCGCTATGCTCCATAGCTGTACTCTGCGCAAGGTGCAGTGAATTTAGTTACCTAGCTAGAAATTAAATAGGTATGCGTAGCTTAAGTGGATAAAGTGACCTATGAAGTAGATAGGGGTTCAAATCCCCTCGCATATCATTAGGATTGGTCATCCTTGTTCAGGGTTGCAAACCTGTAACAGAATACGAGGTGAATTAACACCATATTGGGCGTTACCCTAGATTCCTGTCAAATCTATTGGTACGGTAACTAGACTAGGTGTGTGTAATCGGAAGATGACAGGTACACAAGCCTATCCAATAGGACAGTGTTATACGGGTTCGATTCCCGTCCTGCGGGTTACCCCTGCGGGTGGCTGAATGGTTAAAGCACACTGTCCCGAATGGATAAATTAAAAAAACTTACAAATAGTTGTTGACAGCATGTAAGTTTGTGTTATAATATATGTATAAGTTAACGGGAAATAGCGCAGTTGGTAGCGCACACGCTTTGGGAGCGTGGGGTCGCAGGTTCAAGTCCTGCTTTCCCGATTAGAAGTTTAGTTGGTGGGCAACAGTAAAACCCAATACTAAAGCTAGGTGAAGAGACTAGCATGGTTGGTAGGCAACAGAAAAACCTAATATTCAAACTTCTATAACAAATATCCTTGGTTAAAATGAGTCCTAGCTCAACTCTAGGCAAGGTATTATGGAGTTAATAGGAGAATGACAAGATAGGAATGATACTTCGCTGTCGGGTACCCGCCTATTAACGCTATGTGGATTTAGTATAAGGGTAGTATCTTTAGCTTCCGTCAAAAAGGTGCGGGTTCGAATCCTGCAATCCATATATTCGTATCACCCTGCGCCTCTTAATATGCGTACCAAGGGTGGTCTATCGGGTTGTATGTAGGCATTGTATATATAAGGCTAGTCACGTGTGAGGCAATACTGGTTGAAGTTATACAATGTACCCCATTAATACACTATGAGAGCTACCTCACTAAAAGTTCTTGTATATTGTATTGATATATACATACTTATACGGGAAGTTATACCGTAAGTAGTAGCGGGGCTGACTGTAAATCAGTTGCGAAAGCTCGGGTGGTGCAACTCCATCACTTCCCATTAAAATAAAATGACCGGAGGTCACGTAACATGGCTAAATTTTACGGAATTATCTCAACAACTTCTACTCGCACAGAAGAGTATGAACAAAAATTGAAGAACGGTAAGGTTGTTAAAAAAACTCGTGAAGTTACTGTACCAAAAGAAGTTACAGTGCAGTCTTCTCAACCAGACCGATTAGGTGCTCGTAAAGAGTTAGAAGCTTTTGCACGTAAATGCAAAGGTACTGTTAAATATATTGGAGCTTTTAAATAAGTTCCAATATATTTAAATTAACACTTGACAGTTTAAATAGCTTATGCTATTATAAAGGCAAGATAAAAGGTTTTGACATATGTCATAGTTCCAACCTAACAGGTAGCCGGAACATAAAGAACGCCACAGCAAATTTTTAAAACTAATACATCTGAAAAATGTGAGTTGTTGGTTCGAATCCAACTGCCACCATTGGTGGTATAGCTTAATTGGGAAAGCTTAAAGTTAATGCGTTCTTGTTACATAAATAAAACGGTTTTAGCTCAGCTATAGTTCCATCCTTAATGGGTGCCGGAACATAAAGAATCTAACAGCGATTATTATTGCATTGGAAGCCGTAGGTCACAGGTCACAGGTTCGAATCCTGCCGGGAGGATGTTTCCTCTAAAATAGATTCTTGTTACATAACAAAAAGGTTTTGGCAATTTGCCATAGCTCTAACCTATTAGGTTGCCAGAGCATAGAGAACCCTACAGCAATCAACTACTAATAGATTAAACCTTTCAAATTTAATTAATCCTGTGGTTCTTGATATTATAATGACAAGTTAAATAAAAGGTGTTGCGCCCCCGTTTAACTGTCGGTTACGATGAAAAACTCATTCTTAAATGGATGGGTTTTTTAATTGTAAAAGGCGTTGACTTACATAATATTACATGTTATAGTTATGTTAGACAAAACATTACCATACAAAGGAGAGATGTCAGATGTCATTTTTAGACAACCTAAAAGAAGAAACAACTGTTGGACATACAGAAAATGGAGCTAAAACTTACACATCAACTTTAAACGCTAACTTAGACTTCTTTGCACAAGCAGGGGCTATGCGTGGTCGTTTAGAAGATGTACGAAACATGTTTTCTAAGGCTTATGCTGAAAACCCAGAATTGGCATTGCGTAACTTAATACATTTACGTAATATTCGTTTAGGTGGATTGGGTGAACGTTCCGCTTACCTAGAAGCAGTCAAATATTTGGTGGACGGGCGTAACCAAAACAAACAAGTAATCGTTACTTTAATGGAGTACATGGCATATGTTGGTCGTTGGACAGATTTGTTTGAAACAATGGAATATGCACATAAACGTAGTATTCACTTTGTGGATACAGAAGGTGCACGTATCATCGGGAACCAACTAACATCAGATATTAAAAATATGTCAGAAGGTAAACCTGTATCATTACTGGGAAAATGGTTAGCTAATGTAAGTTCCCCAAATAGCAAGAAACGCAGTCAAGGTATTCGCATTGCCAATTATTTAGGTTTTGAAGACAAAGCAGGGTTAACTCGTTACCGTAAAATGATTGCTAAATTACGTGACTACTTAAACGTAATTGAAGTTCGTTTAGCAAGCAAAGAATACCATAAGATTGATTTGAACCAAGTAGCATCTAAAGCCCTATTCAAGTACCGTAAAGCTTTGCAATTACACATGCCAGACGAATACGAAGCTCTTATGGAAAAGGTTGAGTCAGGCGAAGGAAAGCTTAATGCAAGTTTGGTACTACCTCATGAGATTACAGGAGCATACCGTAAAGAACGTGCAGGTCAGGGTGTAAATCGCTCTTTAGAAGCTACTTGGCAGTCTTTAGACGATGTTATTAAGGATGTGGAAGATAACGCAATTGTAGTTGCTGATTCTTCTAGTTCAATGACTTGGACACAAACGAATGGTGTTTACCCTTGGGATGTTGCACAAGGTTTGGCACTATACACGGCTGAACGATTAAAAGGTGCTTTTGCGAACCACTTCATCACATTTGCATCAGAACCTGATTTGGTATATTTGAATCCACAAGATACTGTGTATGACCGTATGAGAGCATATAACTATGCAAGCGTTGGCTATTCTACGAATATTCAAGCAGTGTTCCGGTTAATTCTTGATACTGCGGTTAAGAACAATACATCACAAGAAGAGTTGCCATCTAAGATTATCATTATCAGTGACATGGAGTTTGATTCTTCCCAACGATGGCATCGAACAAACTTTGAACAAGCGAAACAAGAATTTGCAAATCATGGGTACGAGCTACCTACTATTATTTTCTGGAATGTACAATCTCGTCATGACAATGTACCAGTACGGTTTAACGAAGATAATGTTGCGTTAGTTTCTGGATTCTCCACAAATATTTTATCGCAAGTACTAGGTGGAGAAGTTACTTCCCCAGAAGAAATGATGTTGTCTGTGTTAAATAAACCAGAATATGACTTTGTAAAAGAAGCACTTAAATAATCTATTTGCCCTAGGGTTTCCTAGGGCTGTAGTTACATATAGAATGGAGGGGAGAATCGTGGAAAGCAAACCGAAAACTTTGGTGCTGAAACGTGTTCGTGAACAAAAACATGAATCCTTGCGTTCTGTAGCTAAAAAACTAGGTGTACATTGGTCAACCGTATCCTATTGGGAGCATGGAATCAAAAAACCCAGAGCAAATAATCAAGCTAAATTAGCTCGGATTTTTGATATGCCTGTGGACAAGCTATTAGAACCTGATGACAAAAACTGATTGCCAAATATTTTTTGGTCAATTTTTTGTAAGATAGGTGTTGACTTTTATAATATGTAATGATATACTTTGAGTATAGTAAATAAAGGGAGAGATGGGTCATGAGACTAACAACTACAGAAGTAAAAGAAAAAGAATTAGAAGCGCAACTTTAAGGAATACAAACGTGTTCAGGAATTGCTTGATTCTTTAAACGAGCAAAGAGATGAACTTAGAAAAGAAATTCTTGAACAAATGATTCAACTTAAGAAAACAAAAGTTGAGTCTCAATACGGAACTTTCAAACTTATTAGCGCCTATGAACGCATTGGTGTAGACCGAAATACCTTAGAAAAATGCTATCCTAATGTATTTAAAAAGGTTAAGAAGATTACTGAGGTAAGTCAAAGCATTCAATACAAAAATAATTAAGGGAGAGATGACAGGTGTCTAAAGAAAAGAAGCAAGATAAAGCAGTAAAACAGGTCTACGAAACAGCAGACTTGTCTAAATTCAAACAACTAAAAGGAAACAGACCAGTTAAAATTTCTAAGGCTTTACGAGACTCAATTGCGAAACGTGGGGTTCTTACCGAGATTAAAGTAAATCGAAAGATGGAAGTTATTGACGGACAACACCGTTTAGCTGTAGCTCGTGAGCTTGGGTTACCTATTACTTATACGTTCGATGACAGTGACATTGACGTTGCAGAATTGAATAGTACAAGTAAATCATGGAAGGTCGAAGACTACATCCATAAGTATGCCGAATCAGGGTACCAAAGTTATAAACAACTATTGAACTTGATGTCCACGTATCCGGCATTACGGGTGTCCTCTACTATTGCTACTGCGTTAGGCTATAGTAGTACAGCAGGAAGAAAAACAGATGTTGTACGTGATGGAGCGTTCCGTTTCCGTAACTATAAAGAATATGTCAAGTTTGCTCAGTCATATCAAAAGTTTATTGATTCAACAGATTTTAGGTCAAACACACAGTTGCAGGGAGTTTATTTCTTGTTGTATACGCTAGACTCATTCAATGCAGAGCGTTTCACTAAGAAAGTTATTGCGCATGACCTTGCTAGTAAATTAGTAGGAGTAACCTCTTTCCCTCGATTGTTTAGAGCATTCCTAGATGTTAACAACAATCGTTTGAAACCGAAGTCTCCTTACTGGATTTCCGTGGTAACAAATGAACTTGGGGAAGCTGTTATTTCTGGAAAGTTCAATAATAAACTTCTTGAAGCTATGCCTAAAATTAAATTAAAAGATTAAGAGGTGTAACTGTGGCAATCAAGAATAAAATCGGAGCTTATACGACTGAGGATGGTAAAGTTAAGGTGCAGATGTCTGGTAGTCGAGAAGAGCTACTAGCGGTTTTAGCCATCCTTAATGCTAAGTTCCTACTAGATGCTACTTCTAGTGCTGAGGAGTACCGTAGAGCTTTTGAGAGGTTACAAGTAGAAACAGGTAACAAGTACCTAATGCTCAAAACGGATGAGTATAAGCATAAGAAACCAGATGATGGTGAAGATTTCTTAGGTGAACTAATCTGAGAAAAAATTAATCAATTTGTAATATTTGTTGAAAAAGACTACAACTTAGTTTGTAGTCTTTTATTTTTGTTAACAATTATATCTTGTACTGTAAGTATTGTTATGCTATACTAAGTATACTAGATATTGTAAGAAAGGCGGAATTTTGAGTGCAAGCAACACAAGATGTAGATGTTAAGACAAAACAGATTTTTGTAGTTAAACGAGACGGAAGGACTGTCAAGTTTAATGAAGGAAGGATTGTACGTGCCGTAGGACGAGCTGAGAAGGATGCTACGGGCGCTAAAACAGATTTAGGAGAGATTATAGCTGAACGTGTTAAACGCTTTGTAATGAAGCATTACAGCGATACAGGACGTGTCGATATTGCAAAACTCCAAAGTATTGTAGAGCAGGAATTAATGAAATCTTTTGCTAAAAACGTAGCTAGAAACTATATTGAGTTTCGTTCTTTACGTGATGCTGAACGTGCAGGTGATACAGATATTAATGTAAGATTACGTAAGCTACAAGAAAAGGACAAAACTATTGTCAATGAGAATGCAAATAAGGACTCAAATACATTTGCAACAGAACGAGACCTTACAGCAGGTACAGTTAACAAAGTTGAGGGTCTTAAAATGCTCCCTCCTCATGTAGCTAACGCACATTTACGTGGAGATATTCATTATCACGATTTAGACTACCAACCTTACCGTCCAATGACTAATTGTTGTTTGATTGACTTTGAATATATGTTGAAGAACGGGTTTAAAATGGGTAATGCAGAAATCGGTTCACCCCATTCCATTCAAACAGCTACAGCACAAACAGCACAAATTATTGCGAATGTGGCTTCCAGTCAATATGGTGGTTGTTCGTTTGACCGCATTGATGAAGTATTAGCACCTTATGCTGAAATGAATTACCAAAAACATATGGCGGATGCTAAACGTTACCGTATTCCTGAACCAGAAACATATGCAATAGAGAAAACAAACAAAGATATTTACGATGCAATGCAAAGCCTAGAGTATGAAATTAATACGTTATTTACATCGAATGGTCAATTGGCTGTCTAACAAAGAAACTTGTTAGAGAATCAGGTGGTGAACCTAGAATCCTAGGGTGTATGTATTTTATTACTAACGGACAGATTTTTGTCCCTTAGTGCTATATTATATAGTGAAAAAAATACATGCTAACATGGGAGGCTAAGGTTTTGCTAATCTATAAAGTAACTAATAATATCAATGGAAAAGTCTATATAGGACAAACGATACGAACACTGAGAGAGAGACAGAAACAGCATTTAACTTCTTACAAATACAAAAATGATTGTTCTCGTTTTTACAATAGTATACGTAGGCATGGAGAAGAAAATTTGTTTGGGAAGTTATAGCTGAAACTGACAATAAAGAAGTGTTGGACGAGTTAGAGAGATACTATATAGCAAAATACAATAGTACGTCACCAGAGTATGGATACAACATTCATACAGGAGGTACTAATGGGTATGTACAGTCAGAGGAAACAAAAAGGAAAATAGGAGAAGCGCAAGTTGGAAGTAAAAATCACATGTATGGTAAAACGGGGGCACTAAACCCTGCGAGTAAACAGGTAGTCGATATTGACACTGGTGAGATTTATGAAAATGCAACAATTTGTGCTAAACTGACAGGTTTGAATTTAAGTAAAATATGTGCTGTTTGTAGAGGAGAAAGAGCTTCAACAGGTGGACATAGATTTGCTTACGTAGGTAAAACAAAAACAATATCTAGTACAGTGAAAAGACCTAAACGTGTATTCGACCATACAGATAACAAAACTTATTTTTCTATTATTGAGGCAACTACTGCTATTTCTCCGGAAAGTGGTAAGACTGCGTTAACTCAACTGTTTGCATACTATAAAAAAGTACATGGCACTAATGTAATTCATTGGAAAAATCATAAATTAGAACTTTTAGATTAGGAAAACTATGCTAATCATGTGCCAAGCTTAGAGAGAAATCTCTTTGAAGGTGCAACGACTAGGACATACGAGCTAAGGCAGAAGCTATGCTTATGAAGTCCATACCCTGTAGGTGAAAATCCTGCGGGGGAAGTGCCACCCACCCTAACGTATTACAAGTCGAGGGTGAAGATATAGTCTATCCTTATGGAAACATAAGCGGGGGAAGCAAACCCCTTTCACGTCTATTGGCTTTGGTTTAGGTACTGGACGTTGGGAAAGAGAAATCCAAAAAGCTATTTTTAAAGTACGTATCCAAGGTCTAGGAACAGAAGGACGTACAGCAATCTTTCCTAAATTATTATTCACTATTAAAGACGGAGTTAACCGTAAACCAGAAGACCCAAACTATGAAGTAAAACAGTTAGCGTTGGAATGTTCAGCTAAACGTATGTACCCTGACATTTTGAACTACGATAAAATTGTTGAGCTAACAGGTTCATTCAAATGTCCTATGGGCTGTCGTTCATTTTTACAAGGATGGAAAGATGAACATGGAAACGAAGTAAACTCTGGTCGTATGAATTTAGGAGTAGTAACCCTTAACTTACCACGTATTGCTATTGAATCAGAAGGGGATAAAGAAGTTTTCTGGGAAATTTTTGAAGAACGAGCTAAGGTATTACATGATGCTTTGGTTTATCGAATTGAACGTACTTACGAAGCCCAACCAAAGAATGCTCCTATCTTGTACAAACATGGTGCTTTTGGAGCTAATTTAACCGATGATGACGATGTGAAACAATTGTTCATAAATAACCGTGCAACGGTTTCTATGGGCTATATTGGGCTGTATGAGGTTGCTAGCATGTTCTACGGTGGTGACTGGCAAGATAAAACAGACCCACATCATAAAGAGGCAAAAGAGTTTGCTTTAGATGTTTTACGTAAGCTTTATGATAAAAAGGATGAATGGACAAAAGAGACGGGAATCTGGTTCTCTATCTATTCAACACCAAGTGAAAGTTTAACTGATAGATTCTGTCGCATGGATACAGAAAAATACGGAGTTATTGAGAATATCACAGATAAAGAATACTATACAAATAGCTTCCACTATGATGTTCGCAAAGCTCCAACACCTTTTGAAAAGATTGACTTTGAAAAAGAGTTTCCAAAATATGCTTCCGGTGGTTTTATCCATTATGTAGAATATCCTAAACTAGTTCACAATCTTAAGGCGTTAGAGGCTGTTTGGGACTACAGCTACGATAAAGTTGGTTATCTTGGAACAAACACCCCAATTGATAAATGTCATGAATGTGGTTTTGATGGAGAGTTTAACCCCACATCAGATGGCTACGAATGTCCACAATGTGGGAATAATGACCCCGCAACATGCGATGTCGTTAAACGACAGTGTGGGTTAAAAAAATAATAGCCTAAAGGCTCACACTATAATAAACCGTGTAAATTGACGGGAACTACCTTATAGCTCCAAACACCAACCTGTAGTAGTAATACATACAGGGGCTGAGCTAATCACTCAGGTACGGTAAAAGAGTTGGAGATTGGTAAATCCGCAACGAAGATTCCTTGTTTAAACGTAAAATCAGTTAGTTAGGTTTTATGTTATACTAGACATATAAGGAATAACGCTCAACGACTATAATCACGGAGGCTACAAAATGACTAAACAACTTGATAAAAACATACAACAGGAAATAGCAAAAAAATATGGAACAACTACTGCACAGAATTTAGCAAACCAATATAACTGTACAGTACACCAAGTTTACGAAATAGGGCGTAGGTTTAAGAAGCAACAACCCCACAACAAGGAAGTAAACATCAATCCAATACAGCACCAAGTATTATTAGGTGGTTGGTTAGGTGATGGTCGGTTTAAACTTAACGGAAGGCATAATGTGCAATATTCTGAGTGCCATGCTTTAGGTGAAGCGGATTACTTACGATGGAAATATCAATCGTTAGGTGAACTTACAGAAAACTCGACTATTTACGATAAGAACCAGAATGATTGCAGATTTTCGGATGCGAAAGAATTTACAACGCTAACTACCCCATCATTACTTCCGTATAAGCAGATGACAAGATTGGAAGTTATTAAGGAGTTAGATGAACTGGGTCTTATTATCCATTTACTTGACGATGGTTGGTTTGCTTATTCTAATAAGGAGCGGACTAAGGGGCGCTTCTGCATTACAACTTACAATTGGACTGACGAAGAGCGCCAAGCTTTAATCGACCAATGGTACGCTAAAACGGGCGTAAGGTTCTATGAACATGGCATTAAAAGAGTAAACCTAGGTGCTAGCAGTCAAGAGAACGAAAAACTATTTGCTATTGTTGTACGCTATTTCCCATTATCGTTAGATATTATCAAGAAAAAGTTCAAAGTTTTGTTGTCTAAGGTATAGTCTACTCCCCTAATAAATATCGGGAAACCGAGGGTATTAAGGATTTAGGTCAACCACAAGCTCGACCTAATGCACACGGACGTAAAAAAGAAATAGATGCACGTGTGAAACATATGTAAGGTTTATTAGAGCCTGCTAGTCAGGCTCTTAATATTGTCAAAAATAAGAAAAAGTTCGAGGAGATGGTTATGATAATTACATTAGCCGGAGTTATTGGTGTAGGTAAATCATCAATGACAGAAATATTAGCAAATCTTTTAAATACAAAAGCAGTTTATGAACCGGTAGAGGAAAATCCAATGCTTGAATTGTTCTACCAAGATAAAGCAAAGTATGGACTACTTTTCCAAATAGATATGTTATCTAAACGCTTCGAAATGATTCAAGAAGCTATGAGTGTAGATAACGGTATTTTAGACCGTTCTATTTTTGAAGACAGTATCTTCTTAGACCAACTAGTACAAGAGGGTCATGTTACAGAAATGGAACAGGGAGTTTATCACCGATTGCTTAATCGTATGTTAAAAGAATTAGAACCATTACCTAAAAAGACTCCCGATTTAATGATTGTATTAAATTGTTCTTTTGAAGAAGAAATCAAACGAATCAATGCACGTGCCCGTGAGTTTGAGAAAGTAGAAGAGGGTACTGAATTATACGAATACTTTAAACGCCATCATGAGAACTACCAAAATTGGTTACAAAAAGATATGGGATTCCCTAAAATTGTTTTAGATGTAACAGATAAAGACTTTGTGAATGATAAAGGAGACCGTGTTTACTTGTTAACAATTATTTTGAGTAAGTTGTGTGAAGTCGGGGCACTATCTACTGTAGATACGGTTAAATGTTTATGTGAGTTAAATGGCTTACCTTGGTGTAAAGACCACGCTACACAAGTTGCATTGAAGCTATACAATAGATTAGAGGGTAAACTACCTTTCCATGAATTAAGCAAGTTTACTGACAATCAAGACTTATACACACTAGAGAAAGCTATTTAATGGAGGAAAAATAACAAATGGACAAGTTAAAAAAGTTTTGGAAAGATAACAAAGAAAATATTGAAAAATTATTCACTTACGAATATTATAAAGATGGTTTAACTGGTTGGAACAAATCAGCTCGTGTATTATGGTTTGTCGGAATGGCAGTTCAAGTATTTACCGGTATTATTCTACCTATGCTACAAGGTCAAGGGTTAACAATGACCGGGTTTACTGCTACAATTGCAGGAATTATTGGATTTACATGTACTGTAACAATTACAATGGGTAAATCAATTAATGGTATTTTAGGATTTATTTCTGCTATTTTATTAATCGGTGTAGCAACTGTAACAGGTAACTACAGTGATATTATTATGCAAACCGCTTATATTGTTTTGTTAGATATTCCTATCATCTTCTCTAAACAATGGAATGAGGGTTTGAAACCTCGTAAAATGCAACCTGTACACATGCTTAAAACATTAGGTCTTATTGTTGTTTTCTGGGTCGCTTTATACTTATTAGATACGGTTGTTTTACATTCACCGCAGGCTTTCTTAGATGCAACAAGTGCAATGATTGGTTTAGTTGGAGCTGTACTGTGTGTGAAAGGCTTTAGAGCACAATATTACTTCTGGACTTTCCAAGGACTAATGTCAGTAGCTCTATGGATTCAAACAGCTTTACATGGACATGCAGTTTATGTACTAATGCTAACTTACATGTTATATCTAGCAAATGATGTATTAGCATTTACAAACTCTAAATGGTTTAAAAAGGAGGCTCCTCATGCCTAAAGTAACAGTCTACTCAAAAAATGGTTGTGGTCAGTGTACATTCGTGAAACGTATGCTTGAAGGGGAGAAAATTCTCTTTGAAGAACGAAATATTGATGAAGACCCAACAGCCAGAGATTATTTAGTTAGTAAGTCCGTAACTTCATTACCTTACGTAGAAACGTCTACAGGTATTAGTTTTACGGGCGTACAAATGGGAAAAATTAAAGAAATAAAAAATTCTTACAAATAATTTGTAAGATAGTGTTGACTTAGTGATACTCATAAGGTATACTTCTTCTTGTAACAAAGAAGGGTATACCTTTTTATTTGAAAGGAGAAACAAATGAAAGATTTATCAAAGTGCAAATACATAGCTATCGACTTTGATGACACTATTGTAAGAAGTGAATTTCCAAATATTGTAGGGCTACAACCACATGCAAAAGAAGTGATTAACAGCCTATACAAGTCAGGAAAACAAATTCTTATATGGACATGTCGTGAAGGCGAAGAGTTAGAACAAGCAAAAAGGTTTTTGGCAGAATGTGGTATTAACTATCACTACATCAATGAGAATCATCCAGATTTGATGAAAGCATATGGAAATAACAGCCGTAAGCTTGGTGCAGATGTTTACATTGATGACAAAGGACATACAACAGAATATGTCAATTGGAGAGAAATTCTTAAACAGTTCTTAGGAGGAAAAGCACATGGGTAAAGCGAATACAATTATTGTTTCACTAGTAGGGGTTTTATTATTAGGTATTGTTGCATTTTTTGGAGTAAAACATGTAGAAAACAGAGCTATCAGTTACGAAGTATCTATTGAGCAAGCTTATGGGGATTTAAATACTGAGGAAAATAGACGAGTAGATTTGTTTCAAAATTTAGTAGATGCTATTGAGAGCTATAATAACTATGAAAAGAGTACGTTAGAGCTTATTGTTAAAGCAAGACAACAAGCAGAAACTGGTAAAGTAGACTCAGCTAAAACGACTTTAAATGCAGTAGTCGAAAAGTATCCAGAACTTAAATCACAGGATAATTACAAACAAGCAATGAAAGAGTTTAGTATTACAGAGAACCGAGTTGCTAGTCATCGTAAAGCTTATAACCGACAAATTTCAGATTATAAACGATTCACTAGAACTTTCTTAAATCGTAAGTTACTTGCACTGCAAGGGTATGAAGTACAAGATTATGAATTGTTAACAATCCCTGTGGAGCCTAAAGGTCATACAGACCTGTTTAGCAAATGATGCGGGTGGACGGTAGAATCCGGTTCATCATTATCCCTATGCTAATTGTTACCTTAACTAGTTTACTAGGAATATGGGTACATGGAAAAGTAGAAGAGAACCGGATAAAATCTAATCAAATGTATGAAACTGCTATTCCGGCAGATGATAAAGAAACATATGATTACGTGTTAGATACACAACAAGGTATCTTTTATACGCATAGTGATTTCATAGCAATAAAACCAGTAACGTTTCCTCGTATTGGTGGGGAATACATGAAAGTTGTTGCGGAAGAGGAACACTATGAGATGAGAACCAGAATAGTTAGTTACGTAGATAGTGAGGGTAACACAAAAACTAAAACAGAAACTTACTGGGAATGGGTGTACTATGGTTCTAAAACTAAACAGGTTGATAAAGTTAAAGTACACGACCATATATACGACTTTAACAAGTTTACTGGGTTCGATGGCAAGTATATAACTACTAAGTATTTATCATCAGATGTACGTATTACCTACTATGGCGTACCTAAGAAGTTACATTTAACTTTCCTTGCGGATGCTAGCGAAAATGGGTTACAGTCAGTCAGAGGTAAAGACAGCGCTATTAATGTTTCTTATACTGCATATGATAAATTTGTTGAGTCCAAATTGTCTAAAGGAACCCTTTCTACGGTATTAATTGTTATCGGGTGGATTGCACTAACAATTGGTTTAATTTATGGCTATCTTTATATTGAAAATAACTAGTAAAGTGTGGTATAATTAATTATAGTAAAAATACCTAAAAGGAGGAATAAGGTATGAAAAAATTCGGAGTAGTAGTTGGGAAATTCTATCCCTTACACAAAGGACATGTAGATATGATTCAAAAAGCAAGCACACAAGTAGAGACTCTTGTTGTAGTAGTAAGCCACTCAGATAGTAGAGATGACCGTTTATATATGGATTCTAATATGAAACGTCCACTAACGGCACGAGATAAGCTACGAATTGTTCAAAAGACTTTCCAAGTTCAACGAGATGTCATTATTCCTGTATTAGTAGATGAATCAAACATTCCAGAATATCCTAATGGGTGGGAATCATGGGCAAACCTTGTGAAAGAGACTGTAACAGGTAATCGTGTGTTGGCTGAAAGAGGTTTTGATTGGGAGGAAGTAACATTCTTTTCAAGCGAACCACAGGATGCAGAAGGTTATCAAAAATACTTTGGCTGTCCTACTACGTTAGTAGACCCAGAGCGTTCTAATGTTAACATCAGTGCAACAAAAGTACGGAATAACCCTATTAAGTACTGGGACTATCTACCTCGTGCTAGCCGGGAAGCGTTGGCTCCCACAATTGTAATTGCAGGAGGGGAGTCTAGTGGTAAAACTTTGATGGTAGATAAGCTAGGTAACTACTTTGCTACTACGACTGTTTGGGAATACGGTCGCAACTACTGTGAACTTGAATTAGGTGGAGATGAGAGTGCATTACAGTACAGTGACTACCAAGCAATTGCTAATGGTCACTATCAAGATGTTAGATTTGCAAGACGTAATGCTAACAGATTTACTATTTCTGATACAGATTACGTAGCCACACAAGCTTTCTGTATTACGTATGAAGGAAAACCGCATCCGTCTGTACAAGATAAGATTGATAATGACCGATTTGACTTGGTTATTTTGTTAGATAATTCGACTAAATGGGTAGACGATGGTATGCGTTTAATCGGTGATGAAAAACGTAGACAAGACTTCCAAAACCTGTTGAAGAAATTATATGCGGAGAATCATATTCCTTATGTGGAAGTAACTGCAAGCGATTATGAAACTCGTTATGAACTTTGCAAGAAAATTATCGAAAAGTACCTAGAAGGAACTACAGTTGATACATTACAATTATACGTTGACGAAATTTGGACTAACAAGGAGGAAATATGATGAGTGAAAAAGAAGAATATTCTTGGGCAGATGAGTTTTTAAATAGGCTAGTAGAAGAGAGAAAGTTGACAGACTTTAATGCTGAAAGTGCTAGACAGCTCTATGCGAAAGAAAACTATGAAAAAGAGCTTAATCACATTTTAGGTTTAATCAAGAAACAGGCTCCCCATAGTAGAGAACTAATTTTAGCTTCAAATAAAAATGCGTTAGCGTGGAAGATGTTTTATAGTCAGGAGCAAGTTCTGTCAGAGGTTTTGGCAGAAAGAGGTTTTACAGTAAATGCTAAAACGCATAGTTACATCAATGGGGAACCGGTAAGAGTAGTTATAATTTCTTGGGCAAAAACAAAGGAGGAGAAATAATATGAAAACATTTATGGACAATATTTCACTAGCCAATGGAAAGTGGCGCAAACAGTACGCAATTACTTTGGTGGTACTAGGACTGGTTGTAGGAGTTTTTGTTACTGACTGGTCAGATAAAACTAACTGGTTATTCTATATTACAGCTTACTGCTTAGGTGTACCTTGTGTAGTATCTTTAGCAGACCGTTATCCTAAAATGGGAAATATCTTAGGTATTAGCTCTAACGTTGGTGAAATCATTATTAATACTATGTTTGGGAACTTCGGTTTGGCTTTTGCAGGTATTTATTACGGTATTACACACATTATTGGGTTAAAAGAGTGGACTAAAGAGTCTAATCAAGATGAAGATGGGCGTATTAAAGTAGGTAAGATGAACGCTTTTTGGGTAGTATTTACTTTAGCATTCACGATTGTAGGTTTAATTGTTTTAATTATGTACGGAGATAAAATTGGTTTTACTACAGATGGCTCCCTAATGGGTAACATCATGTATTGGGGTAACATTATTGCTTACTTACTAGGAATCGTATCTCAATTCTTAATGATTATGCGAATCGACTTTTCATGGTGGGGATGGTTTGCAAGTAACTTCTTCTGGTTCTTACTAGATTTCGGTTCTGGTAACTACTGGTTCGCAATTAGAGATGTCTTATATCAAACAAATGTGGTAACTGCCATCTATGCGTGGTATGATGAAAGTGGTAAATTAACCAAAGGTAAAAATAAAGAGCTAGCCTAGTGCTAGCTTTTCTTTAGGGGGAAAGAGGAATGGAATATAAGCATAGAGCCGGAACGTGGTTTCGTCATTATAAGGGTGCGTATTATGCTACACTAGAATATGATGATGTACTTCATACAGAGACTGGGGAGCAGTTAGTGTTGTATCGAAGAATGTATCCTAACCCTTATTCACCAAATGCTAACACAGTTTTTGCACGTCCGGCAGACCATTTTTATGGTATACTTGAAGACGGGACAAAACGTTTCACACCGATAGATGAGCTACCTGATTATATCAGTCCTTTAGAAGAAGCTAGACAGCTACAGTTAAGGGAAGCTACAGAGTGGGAGGTTGCTCATGAAGAAGCTAGCGAATGAACGTATAGGTTGTCGTAGTTGATTCTGTGCAAACGGGATTGTAAGTGTAGCAGATAACGGAGCATCTTTTAATGAGATAGCTTGTCTAAAACATACAGACATGCTCTATAAGAAAGCAGACGAAGTTACGGGCAAAAATAACGGAGTTCAAAGGCTTCATGTAAGTACTACAGGCTGTTTAACAAGAAGAACATAGCCTGATAAATAAAATGGAAAAATGGAGGAAAGAACATGATTGAAAAAGTAGGATTTAACGTTTCTTTAGTTGTATTAAGAAACCAATTAGAAGTAGGTGCTACTATTTTACTACACCGAGTTCAAGAAGGTGTGTACGAATTACCTAACGCTTTTTTAGGAGCCACAGATACCCCTAATATGCTTGCTGAGAGTATTTTAGAAACAGTTTCATTAGACGGACAAGAAGAAGGTATTAGTCCATCTACAGTGTTTGGAGACCCTAATAGAGACCCTTCTGGGCATAATCTTGCACAAATGTATATAGCTCAAATGAGGTCAGATGCTGAACGTAAGAAAGATGAAACTGACAGTGATTACGTATGGTTTACCATCACCTCTCACGAGACCAAAGTAGACATCTCAACTGATGATACTACAATCATTCTATACCGGGATGGGCGTGTTACTGGGGATGCTGTTCTAGCGTTAGACCACAGCCAAATGCTTACAACAATTTTTTAATATAGTGTTGACTTTATTCCTTACAGGTGATATATTATTTCCTGTAAGGAATATTTTTTTAGGAGGAAATATCATGACTGAAAACTTAACAACTAAATCAGTAGAGGAACTTTCACCAACAGAATTTTTCGAACGGGTGAAACAAAGTAAAAAAGAAAACCAAGATGCTGACCTAGACCGTTATTATGCAAATGCACTACGTATGCTAGAGAAAGCAATTAAAACGAAGCAAGACCGACAAATATCATTGCTACGTCATCACATTCGAACGATTCAACTAGAAAAAGAAATTCGTGATATGGGTATTACAACCTTTGTATACTCAGAAGACGTTGAGAACTTTATTGAAAACGTAGAAAATCGCACAGTTAAATTAGCTGACCTTAAAGATTTTCCTCGTGAAATACCAGATGAGGTTGTTCCTGTAATTGAACGTGTACAAGATAAATTTGACCGCTTAGTTATCATGTTTACAGACTATACAGATGAAGTAGGTCAACAAGTAGCAAAAGATAATCGAGATAAAGACCCAATTCTATTCGGTGTATTCCTAGATGAGACATCAGATTATGTCATGGAACGTATGTACTTCTTAGCTGACTGGGAAGATGAATATTGCGATTTGACTCTTGATAAGCTGATTGAAGAAAATAGAGAGCTAACTGGGGAAGAGATTGCTTTTTATTGTGAAACAGTAAATCCTGATGAATTGTTAACACTTGCAGATAACTACAATGATAAATTAAAACGTACAAACTCTGAGTACAAGGAACCTGAAAAGAAACCCCCTTTCAGCAAAGTACGTTCATGGCTAGGTTTGTAATATGCAAGGTATAGACTACACACGAGGACGTTTATTCACAAAGAAAAGACGTAAACGTATAACAGATGTTCGGGTGTTAGCAAACCGAGAAGAACGCAATGCAGTTACTCAGGTAGTTAACCCTTCTGGAGCAATTAGTTTTTCTTTTAATTTTGACGGTAATGACCCAGTTAGTGTTAAGGTTAAGAAAAACAAAATAGTACTAAGAAAAAGAGTTAAAGTAGCCCAAACTAAATTGAGACTTACGCCAAAGTCACCTCGTAAGGGTGTAAACTACTATGAACTTAATTATGGAACTGAGTGCATACGTTGTGGTAGAGCCCTACCAGATTTGAGTGCGCTAAATAGGAAAAAAGAGCCGGAGGAGCTGTGTAAGGGATGCAAAAAGTTATTTCCTCCAAAACCTACTATTTCACGATTAATGCTTATAGATAATACTGGTGGGGTAAGTAAGATTATCAACGTCATAGACAAAAACAAACCAGTAGTATTTAAACGTAAAAAACGAGAAGAAATCAAAAAGTGGTACGGGTCTCTAAAGGCAATTGCGCAGGAAGAGCACAATAGCTACACAGATTGGGTACGCAGAAAAGGGTACACAGATTCTATCAATATAGTTAGACGAACATAGAAAAGGAGAACATACATGAGTTTTGATGAGATTTACGCTGACCTTGTGTTGGCTATTAAAGAAAAAGGTATTTTGCAAAACCCCGATGAGGTACGAGCACATTATGAAGATGGAAAACCTGCTCCTGCGTATGCAATTGAAGGTGTAAGCTTTAAAATTACACCAGACATGGGGCTACCAATTCTTAAGAGTAAGTTTGTAGGGTCTAAGTGGGCGTTTACAGAGTTAGAATGGATTTGGCAAGCAATGTCTAATGATGTCAAGTGGTTACAAGAACGTGGAGTGACTATTTGGGACAGTTGGACTGTACCTGCTAATTATTATACAGACGAGCGGGATATAGTGTTTGTTGATAAAAAGAATACAACTACTATGTATGGGGAGCCACAGGTGAATGGTATACTTGTTAGTAAGGAACCATTAGACAAAAAACTAGCAAAACATTGGAAATCCATGATGGCAAGAGTTTATGCTAAAAGTGGGAGAAAAGCTAGATTTTATCGAAACAAGGACGTTCAAGTACACCCTGATTGGTGGGATGTAAACACCTTTGTTAAGGACGTAAAAAACCTACCAAACTTTTGTTATAAATTAACTGATTGGAATAACTTCGTTTTAGATAAAGACTATTATGGGGATGCTATATACAGCAAAGATACTTGCATTTGGTTACCTCAATCAGAAAATGTACTATATCAAGAATCAGTATATCCGATTGAAGTTACTGATAGTAATGGAAATTCCACTACATTTTTAGGAATACGTGCTGTCAGTGACAAACTAGGTATTCCAACAAGTACTGTACACCGATTCATAAACAAAGGTGAAAAATTAAATGGTTGTAAGGGTAATAACCGTAGATTTAATGGATATGTTTTTAAGAGCATCGCAGTACCAGAGGGAAAACTTGCTAGATTGTCTTTACTAGAAGGAACTTTGGGGAAGGCATATGGATTTCAATTAAGTCATCGTAAGATAAAAGTAAATGGGGTTTTGTTAAACCAAGTTGAATATGTTTTACATCAGCTTAAAAACAACCCAAGTTCACGAAGAATTATGACATCTTTATGGGATGTAGACGACCTTGACAATATGGCGTTACAACCTTGTGTATGGGCTACTCACTGGACAGTTCAGGGTGGTAAATTGAATTTACATGTTAAGCAACGTTCCGGTGACGTTTGCTTAGGATTGCCATTTAATGTATTGCAGTATCATGCGTTACATGTAGTTATGGCTAAAGTGACTGATTTAGAACTAGGAACTATGTTCTGGAATATCGACAATGCACATATTTATGACCGTCATATGGTACAAGCTGTTGAACAAGTAACTGCTCCTATGACAGAGGAAGTGCTAAATGCAGAACCTAAGCTAGTATTGCCTTGGGAAGAGGCTGACATGACTAACTTCTTTGAGTGCCCGCTATCTGAACTTAAGGTTGAAGACTACAAACATAACGGAAGATTTAATTACGAGGTGGCAATTTAATGAGTACATCTTCCTCTTTACAAAATCTTTTAGCTATTGCAGAGTCTGCAATTCTACATGAAGAGCGTAGACATCTTGCAAAGAAAGAACGATTAATCAAGCAACGAAATGAAATATTAAATGCGCTACAAAAAGCGTGTACCCACCAAGATGAAGATGGGGAAGACCAAGTGGTACCATATAACAATTTAGGGTATAAAGCCTATAAGTGTGCAATTTGCCAAGCTAAGTTTACACAATCAGGGTATGACGAAGGTTTACATGTTAAGAAAGAAGGAAATACAGATGAGTAAAGACCCAATGACATGGACAGCAGAAAGACTGTCTAAGGGTAAATATGCTGATTATAAATTTCCTGTAATGGTAGACGGTATCGGGGTACGTGGAAGCATCTACGTCTCCGGTTGCCCTTTTAATTGTTTAGGATGTTACAATAAAAAGGCACAAAACTTTAGTTGGGGAAAAGACTATACCCAAGAAGTAGAAGACCAAATCCTTAAAGATATTTCACAAGATTATTGTGATGGTATTACTTTGTTAGGTGGAGAACCTTTCTTAAATACACAAGTCCTATTGCCTTTAGCTAAACGTATTAAATCGGAGCTAACAGGTAAAACAATATGGTCTTGGTCAGGCTATACTTTTGAAGAGCTTACAGATTCTAACGCTGAAAACTGGGAAGATAAGCTTGAATTGCTATCTTATGTAGATGTACTAGTAGATGGTCGTTTTGAGCAGGATAAATTCAACCCTAACCTTGTTTTCCGTGGTTCATGGAATCAACGTATCATTGATGTGCAGAGAAGCCTAGAGAAAGGCTCAGTGGTCTTGTGGGAAGATGGTAAGTATCTTGAAGGAGAAGACCATACACCCATTAAATTATTTTCCACAAGAAAATAAAAAAAGTTGTTGACTTGTTATACAGTGTAAGGTATACTACTATTTGTAAGGGGAAAACTTACACATAAAAAACTAAATATTGGAGGAATTATTTTTATGACCGAGAAGACGTTTAAACGCCTAGTCGTAGCCGGAGTGGTTGCAGTTATTTTATTGATTGGAGGTACAATCGGTGCTTTCCGTTTCTTCGAACGAATCGACAACGGTTATGTAGGTGTACGTTTCTCACCTAACGGTGGTGTTAAATCCGAAGCATTACAGCCCGGTGTTAAATGGGTAGGTATTGATAAAGTAACACAATACCCAATCCGTTTACAAACTATCCAAGCTAAAGATGTTGCGGTTTCTACATCTGACGGTAAGAAAACTGTAGTTAACATTAAGTATGACTACAAAGTAGACCCTAAACAAGCAACTAAAATGTACAAAGAGTTCGGTAACGTAACATCTGAGGACATTGAAAAAGGTTGGTTGAAATCTCGTCTACAAAAGACTGCTCGTGAAGTTTACTCTAAGTACAGCTTACTAGATGTTCTTTCAGGTAAGTCTTCTGAGGTTGAGGGAGAAGTGTTAGCTCGTTTCTCTGATTCAGTTGAAGGTAAAGGTTTCTTAGTTGAAAACGTAACGGTAGGTGTACCTGACGTTGACCCAGAAACACAAAAATCAATTGATGCAATCATCCGTTCAGGACAAGAAGCTAAAAAAGCTGAGTTAGATGCTAAAACTCAAAAAACACAAGCAGAAACTGAGGCTACAAAAGTTACTTTGAAAGCCCAAGCAGAAGCCCAAGCTATTAGAGACAAAGCTAATGCACAAGCAGAAGCTAACAAGAAAATTGCAGAATCTGTTACGGATGAACTAGTTCGTTACGAAGAAGCACAAGCTCGTAAGGAACACGGTTGGGTTACTACTACAATCGGTGACGGACAAGCAATCGTGGACACTGATAAGTAATGGGATTCTTCATTGCTAAATTCTTTATCGCTCTTATTATACTGTTGCTTGGGGGTATAGCTTTCTCTATTGGTTACTACTTCGTCAAGAAAAACAAAGAAGAGCAACCAGAGGAAGATGAGCATGTTAATGTTATTAACATTAAAGGTAAAGAACACTACACAGATGATTCTTACGATAAAGATGATTGGTGTGATTTTTAGGACAGCAGAAATGCTGTTCTTTTTTTGTAAAAAAAGTGTTGACTTACTAATACCATAGAGGTATACTGTATACATGAGAGGTGAACAAATCATGAGTAAGGTTTTAGTACCAGATAACTGTCCTTACTGTGGAGCTAAAGTTATTTGGACAAGTAATGAAGTATTATATGGGAAAGTTTATGGTAATGGTAAATGTTATTATTGTACAGGTTGTGGTGCTAGTGTAGGGACTCATAAGAACAGACCAAAAGAACCACTAGGTATTTTAGCTACACCACCTATGAAACGGTGGAAAAAACTATGTCACAGGTTATTTGATCCTATATGGAAGTCTAGACAGATAAGTAGGGGAGAGCTGTACAGTGTGTTAGCTTGTAAGCTTGGTATTCCTAAAGAGGACTGTCATTTTGGACATTTCAACGAAGAACAACTAAAAAGAGCGTGGCAAGTTATTAAAGAACCTAACTGGTGGAGGTAGACATGGACACATTAGAAGTTAATACAGAAGCAGTCAAAAAGCTATTGACAGGTTTAGGGTTTGAGAATAGGGTTACAATGCCTCCATATACACATGAGTGGTACAATCCAAAAAATAAATTAAATATTATTGTTAATTACCAAACATTAGAATATAAAATTGCTAGACTAGTCAAGTATTCATTAGCACGGATAGAGACAGGTTATTGTTCTCCGATTATTCATAAGAACTTCAAGAAAAATTATGAAGATATGTGCAAATTATCGAAGAAAGCTGATGAATTTGAATTTGGCGTTGAATTAGACAGGAAATTTGGGGATTTAAAGGAGGAATAATAATGAATCGCATTAAACATGCAATTGATGAAATTGAACGAGTTTTGATTGGTAATAAAAGTCGGGATGTCGAAGAAGTTTACTTACAAAATGCTATTCGTTCGCTAAAGGGGTATCAGGACAACTATCAGAAGGTTATAGCATACCGAGCGGATAAGTGGCATGAAGACATGGGAGATGTTCTTTGGTGGGAGTTTCCTATTAGGGAAGCGCCTTATTGCGGTACCCCATTAGACGATGGCTTCCCAGAGTACAAAACGCACTTTACAATAATTAAATTACCAGATGAGATAGAGCCAGTACCTAAATGGGAAGTGAATATTGGGGACTTAGTTATCCGTAAAGGTAAACACGAAGCAAAGGTATACTTTGTTGAAGGCGTAGACGATGACGGGGTGCTTTTAGTTAACGGAATAAAAGATGAATTTTACACTGATGAAGACGATGGGGCTATCGGTGACGAAACTTTAGATTATTTTTATACTAATTTTCGGTTACTAGCTAAGAGTGAGAATTTAGAGGAGGAGCAGCTATGAATAAACAAGAAGCGATTAAGGAATTAGAAAGCCATAGGATGTCAGGAACTGATATAAGAGACTTTTGTTATAACGAGGGTATAAACGCGGGTGTTACAGTACTAAAGAAACTATCTGAACCAGATAAACCAGTTATACCAAATTTTGTAGCGGAGTGGTTTGAAGAGAATAAAGACAATTTAGATGATGCTATTTTTGGATATATTATATTCTGGGAGGAACGAGACACCAATAGTGAACTATATCAGTGGTTTGCTAAATCGAAAAACAAGCCAATCGAAACCCTTGTCCGCATGAAAGACGGCTACGAGGTCGAGAAAGAGCCATTGTACACTGTGGAAATGCCGTCTATAACATCTAGTAAATTAGTGTATGATGAGGACTATTGTAAATATCGAATTGTAGGGGACTATACAGTTGGATGTTTACGACAACATTTAACAGAAAAGGAAATTAAAGCCTTCGATGAACGTTACTGGGCATTTGCTGTACCAGTGGAGGGGGATAAAGGAGAATGACTAACATGAGTGAACCATTAAAGTTGTATGTTGCAGTAAGAGAAGACGGTTTTTATAAAACAGGATACAACAGTGCTTCTGGAACAATGGTACGGGATGCCCTAATGTGTAGTTATCTTGGAGCTAAAGATAGACTACGTACACCAAATGAAGTAGAAAAAGGTAAAGTAGTCGAGGTTGTTGTAGTAGAAAAAGAACACTATGATAGTTTAAAACATTCAAATGAACTACGTATGAAAAAGGGCGTAATGGACTACGTAACACCTTTCTTTAACTTAACAGGAATTAAGTTCTATGAAGTAACTAGTCCTTATTTTGCTCTTATATCAGCTTATAGTCCTAGCAAAGCTTTAGAGATATACAAAGAGCAAGCTTATGTGGATGATGCAGACGAAACCTCAGTTGAACTAAAAGAGATTTCCCAAGTTCATGCAATACGGATTTTAGCTAAGACTTATTCCGAAGATACGAATACAATTATTTCACTGGATGAAGCAGTTAATCAAGTAGAGGAAGCTGTAAAAGATAAATATTCTGGTATACTAAGTATTTCATTAGAACTTGTGTAAAGGGGAGACTACTATGCGCAACAAGTATCCGGGTTATTGCTACAGGTGTGGTACCTTTGTAGAGAAAGGTCAAGGACATTTCGAAAGAAAGAATGGTTATTGGAGACTACAGCATGCTGACTGTGCTATTAAATATAGAGGAACAAAAGTGCAAGGAAACGGAACTAGACCAATAAAAGAAAGGGGTTGATTGGAGTGGAAATAAGTACAAATAGGTATTACGCATTGTATAGTGATGATGGCGTTATCAGTAGCGTTAAAGTAACTTATGAGGAAGACCGCCGTAGTCTTGATGAAGAAGATACAGTGGTAGAAATTACTATACAAGATAGAAGTGATGACATGTCAATTATTTTAGACACTGTCTTCTTTTAGTTAAGTTGATGCGTGAATTAAAATACATTGAAGGTGCTATCAATGACAAAAACTAAGAAAATACTACGTGTATATACAATAGATGGTAGGTATTATATGTTTGTAGGTAGTTATGCCAAACATATGCTAAAAAGTATTGAACAAGCAGTTGAATATAAAAGTATACGAACTGAGCCACACAAAGACTTTCGTGGTATAGAAATATCTTTTAGTTCAACTGAGGTTTCGTCTGCATCATCCACATAAGCTTGCTCTTTGTATATCTCTAAAGCTTTGCTAGGACTATAAGCTGATATAAGAGCAAAATAAGGACTAGTTACTTCATAGAACTTAATTCCTGTTAAGTTAAAGAAA
>CYGL01000226.1_pt1 | contig 28768 bp, 40 predicted proteins | sample 485531 | NCBI WGS metagenome assembly CYGL01 (sample SAMEA3497897, study PRJEB9818) | human gut metagenome | reverse complement strand
GCAGCGGAGGACATCGAGCGCCACGGCGCCGAGATCGTCGCCATCTGCCACAAGATCAAACGCGAGATGAAACAAGAGGCCGTCAGCCTTGAGATCAACGGCGAACTGTTTCTAACCTAATACCACCACCCACCACCCAGCCGGGGCCGTGGTCAGCGGGTCAGCTGGTCAGCCGGGGCCGCTGGGCGGGTTCTGGTGCCGGTCAAAACTTGTTGCAAATATCACAACTGTTGCCATAATAGATAATTAGGGCAACAGTTACCGCCTTTTTTGGTGACAAATGCAACAACAGCCCATGCCGCCCTTGTGCAACCTGACGAAAGACGGCGGGAGCCGGGGTCGCTGCCGGTTCTCTGGCCCTCGGTGCCGGTGGTGGTGGCCATCCTCCGATGGTCGGCGGCTGGTCCGCTGACGGTTCCCGGTCTGGCATAGTCAGCGGTGGCCGTGGTGGTCGATCCGATGCAATCAGCCGGAACAGACCGCCGCGGGTGACTCCTCCACCCCTTCCCTCTTTTCCCCTTTCCGATGCTTCGACGGCTGCGGGAGTGCTCCGCGCTTTTCTTCATCCGGGTAAAGCGTCCGGGGGTTCTATGGGGTACGCTTTAGGGTACTATAATAGACCGCGCCCGCAATAAACGCGCCCGCGCGCATAGGGGTTAAAAATAGCCGACTGGGGCGGCTTAGGATGCAAGCGGCTGCGCGGCGTGGGTATGCGGTGCGGTGCTGGGCAGTATTGCTCAGAGGGCACGAGAAAAGCCCGCGGGGGGCTTCCCTGCGGGCTGGTGGTGGCTGGTGGTATTAGGTTAGAAACAGTTCGCCGTTGATCTCAAGGCTGACGGCCTCTTGTTTCATCTCGCGTTTGATCTTGTGGCAGATGGCGACGATCTCGGCGCCGTGGCGCTCGATGTCCTCCGCTGCGGCGTTGCTGTAAACGATGGTGACGGCCTCGCCCACGAGTCCGGCGGACTGGCTCACCCAGTAGCCGCGGGCCTCGGTGGCGGTGGCCCCGCCAAACATGGCGGACAGCTTCGCGGCGACTTCCTCCACCTGCTGCCGGTTGTCGGTGGTGTGGTCGGTGTCGGTGGTGCTGGGCACGTAGATAGCGACGCGGGAATCGAGGCGGACGACGCCGGGGATCGTTTCAAAAAAACTCTTTTTCATTTCGTGTTCCTCCTAAAATCTGTTCGTGGTGGTGGTTAGTGATCGGCGGGGGCGGTGCCCCTCTGACCTGTCGGCCTCCGTGGTGTTGTCCTGTTCTTTATGTTTCTATTGTATATAATTCTGTAATTATATCAAGGTTCAAAATAACCAATAATTCTGTAATTATATTGTTAAAATTGTATATTTACAGAATTATATATAGGGTGGTAAAATATCGACAGTAAAGGAGGCGGAAACGTGGACGGACTAACGGTTATCATCAAGAAGCAGCCGCAAAAATATTTAGACAAGCTGCCGGAGCCTGAACGGGGCCGGGTAGCGGCGGCGGTGGCCGGATTATCAACCCTTTCCGGCGATATTGTCCCCTTGCGGGGTGCTGGCTCTTGCATGTACCGGTTGAAAATCTATCATTACCGGGCAATTTTTCAGATTGACACGGACAAAGAAACCGTTACTGTAAAAGAGATCAATACACGCGGAGACATATACTAAAGCAGAACCAGAAGCCGAATAAAGAAGCAGAAAAAGCAGCATAAACAATCGTATTGAGGCATTGAAAGGAGCATATAACATGAACGAAGCATTACGCACACGACTGGCAGAAATTGACGCCCAGCCCGCCGAAAATCTCACCCGGGGAGCTGCGGCCAGCCTTGCCGCTGCGGAAGCTATGGACGACGGAACCGCCGAAAACATCAACGATTATATAGCCCGGAAAACCAAAACCACAAAGGCCCAGCAAGCCGCCGTTCGCAAGTATGTAAAAAAGACTTATGACAGAATGGATCTTGTTTTACCGAAAGGGCAAAAAGCCGTTATAAAGACTTGCGCCGCCTCCTTGGGGGAAACGGCAAATGCCTTTGTAAATCGTGCTATTTCGGATGCACTCGCAAAATATCAAGCCAACGCCTGACCCTCAAAACGCAGAACAGCGGCCCGGAAAGACTCCGGGCCGCTCCACCCTATGAAAGCGAGGTAAAACCACGATGCCCAGACCCAAAACCAGCACCACCAGAACAGACGCCCAGAGACGGGCACAAAACGCCTACCAATATAAGACGGTCACCGTTTTAGGCTGCAAGCTGGACCGTGAAACGGCGGACCGTTACCGGGCATTTTGTGACGCGAACAGCACCACGCCCAACGCCGAAATCAAAAATTTCATTTTGTCCCAGCTGGGCGAACAGCCCAGCAACTAACCCCAAAACGCAGAACAGCGGCCCGGAAAGACTCCGGGCCGCTGCTTTTTTTATGCCGTTTTCCTAAAGCGTCACAATGTGCGCACATTGTGCGAGAATGTGCGAAAGTGTGACAAAAACGATTTAAGAAGAAATTTCCCCCTATAACCCCCTTATAGAAGATGATCTATCTTGTTATATATAAACTAATAATTTTATATATTATATATATTTATAAAAGAACCGGCGCAAGAATCACGCACGGAAGCGCGCGCCAGCGTGTGCGCGTATGCGCCCGCGTTTATACATTAAGAGGCGGGAAAACACAACGAGCGAGGACGTAAAAATTTAGCCCTCTTTTTTGTGCACATTAAATAATCGTCTGACAATCGCCTTGCAATCGCTTTATACTCGCCGATTGTGTCGCATGGGCAAAATAAGAAAAGCGCCGGGGGAAGTCCCCGGCGTTTCTTTATGTGGGTTCGGCGTGTTCTGCGGGTTCGGCTTCTGCTCCAGCTTCGGCGGCTTTTTTGTTGGCTTTCTCCGCTCTTCTCTGGATAGGGGCGAGGGACGCCAGAAAACGAGCCTCCCCCCGTTCCGGGTCTGCTGGTGTTGTACTGTCCGAGTTTTTCCGCCAGTCTCCGGGCATAGTTTCCCGGCGGCGCTGGGCCTGTTCGTGCTGCATCCGCAACTTAAATTCTGCCTTTTCCTCCGCCGTCGGCTCGTCGGCCTTAGCTGCCAGAAGTTTCGCCGTGTCAGTGTTTAGGATGTCGAGTGCCTTATCCAAATATGCGTCAATGGAAAGGTGCCAATATTTGGCCCCGTTGACGGCATATCCATACATTTCGCTGTCCACGGTGCAGGCCGTCCGGCCTGTTTCTGTCTCTGTTGCGTTCTGCGGGCGTTTTTCTTCCTCGGAGGGTAAGGATACCGCCCCGCCCTCTAAAATCGCTCCTGTGGCGTCCTGTGGCGTTTCTGGGGCATTCCCGGCGGTGGGTGTCGGTGCGGTTCCGTTTAATCTGGACTCGACAGCCTCCCGGATAAATCCGTTTACGCTGCCACCCTCCCCCGCCGCTGCTTTGATCTTGTCCCCGGTTCCCTTTGGGAGACGTAGCAAGATTTTATCATAGGCTTTTTGTTCATACTTGGCAATAGCTTTCATTTTAGCTTTTGACGCTGGCAAGTTATCGCCCCCTTTCTTGTACGATATCGTACCACACAAAAACGCCAATATCAAGGGAAAAAGCGCAAAAAAATAATACGATATCACGGCTACACATATTATACGATATCGTGAGTTTTCTTGATTATACGCTATCGTTATAGAATTTTACCAAAAATAATACGCTATCGTTGTATGCTTTGCCAATTTACAATATAACGCTATCGTATTATAATGACATCAACAAATCAAGGAAACGCCGCCAATGATTACATTACAGGAGGAACGAAAAAATGACAGTAAGAGAAGCGTGCAAGCTCATCAAGATTTACGCGGAAGAAGGTAGCCGCATAAATTCAATCAGCATTTCCGCCGATGGTTGCCGAAAGGAATTTTTCCCGGATAACGGCATTGAAATGGCCGCTTATGGCGATTTCGTGTTATCTGAAATCGGCATAAGCGAGGAAGGCGTGGAACTCACGATCAAGCGCGAATTTGTCCGGGCAACCCCTACCAATTAACAAGTATCAACCGACAGGAGGCCGAGATCATGAGTTTTCACCTTTTTATCCTCGTTCTGGGTGCTGGCACCTTCGCCCGCCTGATGTTCCGCATCGTGGACCGGATCGAGGCCCGCCGCTAAATCAAAATCAAGGAGGATCGCCAAATGATCACCTACACAGAAACCGCTTTCAATATGGAAGCCCGCAAGGTTGAACCGGTGGCCCGCTGGACCGTCGAAACCACCGCCGCGGACCTGCTGACCGTCAGCCGGAACGGCGAACAGAAAACCGTTAAAATCGTCCCGGATGCCGCTTTTGCGTATTCTCTGAAAAAAACCTATATCCGCGCCGCCGGTGGCGCGGAGGGCCTTTATAAGACGCTGGATCGCTGGGCCGCTGAAGATTTCCCCGCCGCGCTTTTGCTTAAAGTCCTGCGCTGGGCGTTTTTCGACTGCAAGCCCGCCAAAATCAAAACCACCTAAAAGGAGGATCACCCCATGAAAATTGAAATCCGTTCCCTTTTTTCCGGCTGGCAGACCGTAGACCGTGAAACCGCCGCGCGTTTCGTTTCTCACCTGCTCCGCAATATGTCCGCGATCCCTGCCGCCCAGCGTCCCGCCTATATCGAGGCGCACCGGCTCCGGGGCTGCACCGTCTCCGACCTGCTCAACCAGAACAGCGCCGCCAACTAAAAGGAGGTTCACCCATGTTTAACAGTCTTTACCATGCCGAGATCGGCGGCGGCTACACCCTCCGCCGGAAAGTCATTATCAACGCCGCGGACCTGCGGCCCCTGAGCGGTCAAATTGAGGTTGCCGCCATCATCGAGAACGGCGACGAGCTGAACAGCACCACCGTTACAACGGAGGCCGCCGCGCTGCACCCCGCCGCCCAGCTCCGCACCACGTCCGCGATCTCCGCCGCCGTCGCCTATTGCGACGATGAACCGTTTGCCGTGGTCATGCCCATTAAGGCCGAACCCGAAACCGTTCGCGCCGTCCGGGCCTTTTTCACCGAGGCCGCCGAGGACAACACCAAAACCGGCGAGGCCGACAAGCTCCGCGCCGAGCTGGCCCAGTCTCAGGAAGAAGCCGCCACCCTGCGCGGCGATCTGTATCGCGCTGCCAACGAGATCGACGAGCTGAAAAACAAGCTGGCCGAGCTGCACGAAACCAAGACGGAGCAGCCCGCCGCCGAGGCCGTCGAACCCAAGACCGCCGCCGAGATCATCGCGGCCCGCTGGGCAGAGGTGGACGGCCTGACCGCCACCATCAAGGGCGCGACCACCGCCGCGCCGGTTGTCTGGCTGGCTGGAGACACAAAGCCCCACGAAAAAGAGAGCGAAGCCGCCGGGGGCAAGTGGAGTGGCAAGAAGAACGCCTATTATTTCCGCGTCGCCTGACCCAAAACCCGCAAGGCCGACGGCACCCCGCCGCCGCTGGTGCAAGTCCAGCCGCCCCCGCCGGGGCGGGCGCTCATGGGTAACACCAAAACCAAAACGCAGGAGGAACAAAACATGATTAGAAAGCTATACAAGTACACCGGCAGCATTTCCAGCTTCAGCTACCGCCACAACAGCCCCGAAGCCGTCCCCGTCGTTGATATGATCTTGGGCGACATCAACGACGACGACAAAGCCCCCATCCGCATTTCCGCCGCTGGCGGCCTTGCCGACTACATCAACGCCATCGAATGGACTGACGCAGAAGAACGCTACCTTGCTTCCGACTGGTATTTCGACCATCTTCTTTGCCTGCATCGCATCGAGGTTCCCAGCACGGAACCCGGCAAGCCTGCGAAGATCATCGCCCAGCACGAAGCCATTGACCGGGAAGCAAGCATCTTCGGCCCGTCGGAGTACATCGAGACCAGCAAGCCGGAACCCATGGACGGTGAGCAGCGCCGCGCATGGTACGACTACAACGCCGAGGATGAATACCGCTACATCCCGCCCCGCTCCAACACAAAACCCGCCGACGAATGACCCCGCCGCCGGACACCTTGGACGGGCCGCACCGAACAAAGCGACCCGACCCCACGCACAAAACCAAATCACAAATCAGGAGGTACACAAAATGGAGATCATCAAGCAATACTGCGATGGGAACGAGCGGCATGACATCGTTTGCCTTGCAGGTGAAACGTTGTTTGAAAACTGGTATTCCGTGTTGGAGGATAGCTGCTGCCTGCGCCACCCCAGCAGCACCGCCGGATATTTTCACAGTCTCGACGAGGCCGAGGCCGCGATGCACAAGCACCGCCCCGCCGCCGTCGAGATCAGCGAGGAGGCTTGACCATGTACGCGCTGGAATACAAGCAGTCTTTACATCCCCCGCGAAGCGCTGAACCAAAAACCGCTTGTTTTCGAGGGCTACCGCTGGAAGCAGTACGCCGTATGCGAGGGAACGGGAGCCGCTGGAGCAGATACAAACGCCACGAAAGAAAACGGGCCGGGAGGAGGTGGCGCGTCCGTCCCCGCGTCGGGCCGATAGCGTCTCGACCCCCAGCCGCCGGACACCTTGGACGGGCCGCACCGGACAAAGCGACGGCACCCCATAAGCGAAACCCCAAAACACAAAACGGAGGTACACACCATGTACGAACAGACAAGCATGATCGCCCCGCCGCAGGCCGAAACAAAGCCCGCCGCCCGCTACTACGAGATCAACGAGGAAACCGCCCGGAACGCCCATTACTGCATTCACATGAGCGACTACAAACCCGGCAGCGCCACGGCCAGTTATCGAAATTCCGTGAACAGCGCCGCCCAGCTGGTAGAACAGCAGAAGGCCCGCGTCAGCGCTTTTTACCATGACAAGCTGGACGCCCTGCTGAACAGCTACGCCCGCCGCCTTGCCCAGTGGACGAACGATTACAACCGCAACCAGTCCAGCTATCCCAGCCAGTTTATCGCCGGGGCGGGCAACTACAACATGAAAAAGCACAACCGCCAAATGTCCCGCGAGGACTCCCTGTGGGAGGAATACCGGCAGATCGAGGCGATTCTGGACAAGATCCGCAGCGTCGGCACCGGCCCGGTAGACCTTGCCGACCCCCACGCCCGCGAAATGCTCACCGAGCGCCTGAACAGCCAACGCCAGACGTTGGAGGACGCCAAAACCGCCAACGCCTATTATCGCAAGCACAAAACGCTGGAAGGCTGCCCCGGTTTCACGCCTGAACAGGCCGCAGCCCTCACCGCCCCGGGCAGCTTTGATATTCGCGTTCACGGTTCCCCCTTCCCCGCTTACGAGCTGTCCAGCATTCGGGGCAAGATCGAGCGGACAGAACAGCGCCTCGCGGAGCTTGACCGCAGAGAACAGCAGGCCGCCGAGCCTCAGACCGGCACTGCCTTTGACGGTGTCCAGATCGTCCGCAATATTAACCTGAACAGACTCCAAATCCTCTTTGACGCCATCCCCGACGCCGACACCCGCGCCGCCCTGAAGCAAAACGGCTTCCGCTGGTCTCCGAAAAATCAGGCATGGCAGCGCCAGCTCACCGACAACGCCGAACGCGCCGCCCGTCAGGTTCTCCGCCTTGCCTGAACAGCGGCAAAAACCCCCTTGGCACACCCTGCTACAATGAAATTAAAGACGAACATCCCGCCCCGGAGGTCACGAGGGCATGAAAGGACACCTATGAAAGCTAAACTGAACGATGCGCAGGCCCGCGCATATATCGCGGGCGACCTGAGTGAACCCGTGCAGGAGATTGAGCGTAAACACATTCTTCTCCTTGTGTCCGCTTTGCAGGAGGCTGCAGAGCGTCCCGGTATGAACCTCGCAAACCTGTGCAAAACCGCCGACCGCTATGTGAAAAATCATCAGAACACAGAAAACCGGCAGGAGTTGTCCTTGCTGATTGCGGCCCGTGGCGCCATCAAATCGGAATTAAATGAACAATAATTCGATAAAATCGAATCTGGACCAGGAAGCGCAAGAGTGCGAAAGGAGATCCCCCCCATGTTTATGGTTTACTTTAAAGGCCCCAGAGACAAACAGCATAAGCCCATGAGCCTGAACACCGGCGAGCTGTTTAATCGTCTTGTTTATGCGCCCGTCTACAATGACGATCTTCTCCCCGCCGTGAAGTCATGGATCGACCTGAACAAGAAGAACGCTCCGGATTGTTCGATCCAGTGCCGCGTCCCAGGCACATCGAAAGTCCTATACGCCTGAACAGCCGCACAGAAAGGAGAATACCATGTACTTTCTCGAAAATTACTGCGGCTTTGGCGTATACCTGACTGGATCGGGATATATCGCCCGTAACCGCGAAAGAATTTTAACCGCAAAGACCTACGCCGAAATTATCCAGTGCATCAACCTCTGGATCTGCTGTTGAAAGGAGCGCAACCATGAAAACCGCCGGATATTGGGAGTGCAGAAACGAGATTATCGCCGCGCGGCTCCCCGCCCCGCACAAGTACGAACCGTTCACCGAGCTTTTCGACGTGGACAAACTCGATGCTATCCGCGACAAATACGGCGTTGACCTTTACTGCGAGTGCTACGCAGATGTAGCCCGCGAGGTCATGGCCGCCGCAAGAAATGTACAGAAAGGAGCACTTACCCATGTTGAACACTGAACAGGCCCTCACCCGCGTTTTGCAGATCGTCCACGCGCTGGACGAGGACGAAGCCGCCATTTATAACGCCGTCAGCAAGAACCCCTATGAATGGAAAAGCGCCGTCGGTCCCATCCCCCCGCTGTATTTCTTAGAACAGGATCTCCGCCGCACGTTGGCGGAGGAAGCCGCCGCAAAGTCCGGAAACCGTTCCGCCTTTACCGCTGCCCGCCGCATTTGCGACGCAGCCGTGGCCAGAAACAGCCACCGCCCCGCTGAACAGGGCTTCTGGATCGACGAGGAAGGCAAGCAGTGCGTCTGTGACGGATACCGCGGCTTCCGCCTGAACAGCCCCATGGAGCTGACCGCCGCGCCTGAACTCAGCGCCGACGGCGACCGGTTCAACCTGGCGCAAATCATCGCCCCCACCCGCAAGAACACCCTGCGCCTCACCCTTCCCACCGTGGCGGAGGTTCGGGCGCAAATCAAAACGGGCCGTGCGGAATGGGCCGCTAAGCGCCGCCGCAAGGGCGAGATCTTCAAAGCCAGTTATGATTTCGGCCCCGGCCTCCCCAGCGTCGATGCCAACTATCTGATTGACTTCCTTCAGCTGTTCCCAGACGGCGAAGCGTTCACCTCTGAACAGAAGCCCTATATCACCCCCATCTATTTCCGGTCCGCCGATGGTGAAGGCATCCTCTGCCCCGTCCGCAAACCCGCCGAAGCCGCCGCCTGAACAGCGGCGCAGGAAGGAACCGTCCTATGAATTATAAGGCCATGAAGTACAACGCATTGATTGACGATCTTGTTTCGCTTGCCGAAAAGTCGCATGATTTCCGTGAGTCTATCGTCTGCACGGAGGCGTCAACAACCATCAGGCATCTTTCCAACGAAAACGAACGGCTTACGATGGAGCTGAAACACGCAAAAGAAGCCGCAGAAAGCGCCAAGTTTGAAAAGTTCAGTCTGCAATCTTTTATCCTTGCAAACCTCGTTCCCCCGAAGCAGCAGGTATATATATGCGAACACGCCAGTGAACAATACTTAAAAATGGCTTGGCTCGGCCCGTTTTGCGCGATTCCAGATTCTTATTCTCACCGCACCGTGGAACGGGTTTTTATTCCAATCACCGAAGCGCCGCTGGATTGTTTTTGTAACCTTTGCTTTGCCTTGGCCCCGGAATCCTAAAGCCCCTATCCTCAACAACATTTGATTTTTACAGGAGGACGAATTGCAGTGAAGTATACCTACCAAATTGAAACCTGTTCCGAATTTGACAGCAGGGCGGTACATTCCGCCGGTCCGAACATGAACGCCATTTTTGACAAGCTGCTGCGGATCACCACAAAACTCACGGAAAGCTGCGCAGGTGACATTCTCAGCCTGTTCCCGGCTGTTCAAAAAGCGCTGGATAACGGCGTTCCGTTCGATGCGGCGATCATGTTTTGGGAAGGCGGTGTTCAGTGGAAAGAAATCGACGCGGACGATACGATTACAATGGATTTCCACACCCGCTATTTACAGGTCTGGTGTCTGAATATTCCCGGCGGATTTGATGCTGGGGCCGAGGCCAGTCTAGACCGTATTTTACTTGTTTATCGAGGAACATCCCGCACAGAAGTGATCGGAGAATAATTTTATCCGTTTGCGCCCGGAATCCTAAATGTCAAAAACCCCCTTGGAGGGGTATCGTATAATAAAATCAAGGGCGAGATAGACGCCGCCCTTGCTTTCCATCTTTCTATCTTCCCTCACGCACGGCGGCTGCCGGCCTACCCAACGGCAGCCGCCAAACTCCAAACAGCATGGGCGAAAATCGTGCGGACACGGCGCAGACTCACACCCTGCGCGAACAGGGTTTTTGGCTTGTCCTCTGTTCTCCCGGTTCAACTCCGGTTTCGCCCACCAGCGGCGCGGATGCCGCACGTAGTATTCTCCTACCTTCCAAGCGTGGCCCGTAAGTACACGCTCGCCGTTCTCGGAGCGGTGCCCCGGTGCGACCCCGGCAGGGCAGCAACGCGGATATAGTTCATCGGCAGAACGGCGGCTTCCCAAGCCGCGAAGGTGGGTTCGATTCCCATTATCCGCTCCAAGGGCGCACGAAGCGCCCTGCATGGATTGCAAAGCCTCCTGAATGTGTATGACAGCCCGGAAAGACGGGCCGCCACATCACCCGCCATGGCGCAAACAAGGCGGGATCACGCAGACGTCCAACCGGTACTTCTGTCCTTTCCACCGGGAGCCGGGGACCTCTCCGGCCGTCTGCACCATGCCCGCCCACATAAGAGGTGGTTACTCTATAAACCGTAGTGGGAATGAAACCTCCATATCTGGCAGTGGAGTCGGCGGGGTGATACAGCCGCTATCGGGACGGTATTCTCGGAGAATCTGAGCGACATGACCGCCGGGAAAGACCGGCACCTATATGCAGACGTAGCTCAGTAGGCAGAGCACCGCGCCAGGAGGTATGCGCTGGTTCAAGTCCAGCCGTCTGCACCACATCCAGCGCCGTGAGAAGTACACTCACAAACGGGTTGCCCGGAGATGGGCGCGGCAGTGCAACAGAAACGTGTACCTATGGGGAGCCAACCGCCGGCAGCCGACACGCAGCGGTGACAGTCTGGAAAGACAGACAAACATAGGGGCAAATGTTCCAAGGATGGCGAGGCGGTCTCCAAAACCGCTTGGGTGGGTTCGATTCCCAACTGTCCCTGCCAACTCTAAACGGAGTCACCAACGGAGTATAAACAAGTGGGGTAACCGTGGGAACCGGAGATATGCGGCATAGGTGGCCTGAATAGGCAGACCACAGCGAGTGACGCCGAATGATGGCTGAAGCGCTAAAGCAGGGCAGGACTGCAATGCCGTACCAGATGTATGCTACCGCATTGCGGCACCGTGGAAGGGTAAGACCGCTACAAGGGGCTTGCCTGTGCGCTGTATGAAAGCGGCAGGTCGAAGAAATTATTATTTAGCTGGACCCGGCTTGTGTAAAAGAAACGGATGCGACCGACATACCGGCGCAGGGCTGAAAAGTTCCGTGGGATACCGGCATTGCTACAATCTGCGCGAGTGCCGAGGCGTTTAATGGATGTGGCGTGGTGGCGGCAATCGTATGATTAGGCCGCTGTGTAAGCAATTCAAACAGAGCGCAATGCCGGAATCCTGTGTGAAAAAAATACAGGGGGTGTAGCCAAGCGGTAAGGCAAGGGACTTTGACTCCCTCACGCGCTGGTCCGAATCCAGCCATCCCTGCCATTGAAATTTTAGGAAAGGAGGATGTCCCATGAACAAGACTGAACTGATCGCCGCCGTGGCGGAGCGTTCCGGCCACACCAAGCACGATACCGCCATCATGATGGATGCCGTGTTCACCGTCATCGAGGAATCCCTGCTCAACGGCAGCGAGGTCAAAGTCCCCGGCTTCGGCAAGTTCGCCGTGAAGCACCGGGAAGCACGGGTGGGGAAACGACCCCCGCACCGGCGAGGAAAAGGAATTTCCCGCCAAGACGGTTGCGGTGTTCCCGCCCCGCAAACGCCCCTGAAGGACGCCCTGAACGGCTGATACCCCCATTTCGTAAATTGCCCACAGAAGCCATGTAAGCGCCCCTTGAGTTTCGTGGGGTAAGTTTAGCCCCTCGCCTCTCTCTTATCTCTCAGGCCGCTTGTGGGGCCGTCAGCGCAAGAATTTCAATCAAGACCATACTCATACCGAAAAAGGGGGAACGGTTTCCGTTTTGGAAAAAGTTCCTCCCTTTTTTAACTCGACATTCTCTTGCAAAGCGCCTATAATTTTCCCATAAAAAGGAACTACACACCTAAAGGAGAATTTTACAATGAAGATCATGAACCCAACCGCCATGAACCGATACAACGCCCTGCGGGAGGCCGCCGGGAAGATTGACCGTCTGGTCCCTCAGGTCCGCTTGCTGGACCAGCCGCCTCATGAGAACCGGGAGAACGCCTCCGTTGCGCTGGAATTTCCCACTCCCCTTGTGGTCCTTAATTCCACCATCCGGCAGGCTCTCTCCTTCCTGTTCTGCCAGTGCGACACCGTGCAGACGGACAAGACGGACCGGGGCATCTGCTTCACCTTTACCGTCTCTGAAATCTGGATCACGGAGGAAACCACATGAACCTGAAAACCAATGTCACCCGCCGGGACTTCGCCTTCAGCGTCACCGCCGAGACAAAGGCGGGAGAGCTGCGGATGTTCGATCATACCGTGGACGCCGAAAGCGAGGAAGCCGCCCGCCTGCTCCTGATCTCCTATCTGGAAAGCCGGGGAATGGAGCTGGTGGAGGCCCGTCTGACCTGCGCGGAATAACGAGGTGCACTGCATGAGTAATCAAAACGCCGACGTGAAAGCGCTGGCTGATAGCCTCTGGAACAACTACTTCCAGCCCAAAGTGGCGGACGCTACCCGCTCCTGTCTCCGTCTGGAAAAGGCCACTGTAAAAGCTGCCCCCAGCGGCGGCACCGTGGCCGTCCAGCTTCCCTTTGACGATACCGTGCTAAATCTGCCCTACGCCTCGTCCCTCTCAGGTCTCACCGTCGGGCAGGCCGTCTGGGTGGGCATTCCCTACTCCGACCTCTCCAACGGCGTTGTGATGTTCGACGCCACGTTCCAGAACCTTTAAACGGAGGAACCGATGAAAAACAGATTAACGGTTAGACACGGGATGCTGTCCGACCTGAAAACGTATCTGACCCAAAGCGGCTGGAACCTTGAAGATCCCGTTGGAGAATACGAGGTTTTGCGGGCGCGGAATCCCAATTACCCGCGCCCCCTGCTGATCCACAACCGGGCCGAACGCGGCGTTGGGTACAGCATCGACGAGCGCGATGCCAAGATTTACAGCGGATGGAAACGGAACCGACGCAAACGCGGCCTTCCGGCTGACTTCCCAACGGAAGAAGAAAACGCGGCATACTGGCGCGGAGAAATCCAATAAGCAAACAAATCAGCAAACAATTTACAAACTCTAAGCAAGTTGTAAGCAAGTTAAAAAGCAAAGCCGCCCGTGGTGGGCGGCTTTTTTCATTTCGCAAATGTAATGGAAATAAAGAATAAAACGAATATTACCACACCGATCAAAAGCACAACGCCCCATTCCAGCCTTTCCTGATTGCCTTTCCCATCGCGTCCGTTCTTGGGCGCAAAGCAGCTTGGGTCGTCTGACTTCCCGTACAGTGCGCAAATGTCGCTGTTTTGACAATCCGCACACCGACGCTCCCGTTCAGGCAAGGAACGCCGTCTCCTTCTTCTGCCGTGTCGGCTCCACCACCACAGGTTATACTCCCGCTTCGCGTTGTTTCGGAATCGCTGTCCTCTTATCATACATCTTGTCCCCTTTCGTCTCGTTCCCCCTTGACTTTTGCCAGACAAAATGCTATGATACTTATGCCAGACAAAATAGGAGGTGATCATCCCCATGTCTGCCGCAAAGCTGGGCCGTCCCACAGACAACCCTCGCCCTCACAAAATCAGCATCCGTATCAATGACCGCAGCCAGCAGATTTTAGAAACCTACTGCCGGGAGCAGAACGTCACGAAAACGGAAGCCATTGAGCGCGGAATCAACCTGCTGGCGACCGCCAAACCGATATAAAATTTCCCCATGCTGCTCTATCTTGCCGGACGGACAGCATGAGGAAAACGGCAAATATCCGCAGGGACTCCGCCAAATTCATTATGGCGCGGGCCTTGTGAAAAGTCAAGTATTCTGTCAAAAAGCCCCTTGTCAGCGGCTGGTACAATAAAGATAGAATACTGGAAAGATCAAGGAGGAATCCCAAATGCCAAAGAGTTACTATTTTGACGCCGCCGCCCATGAAGCCCCCTCCCCCGCCGCAGTCGAGGCATTCAAGGAGGCCCTTTCCCTCGGCAACCCCAGCTCCCTTCATGCTGCCGGCACCCATGCGAAAAAGTGCCTTGACGATGCCCGCACCTCCATCGCCCAAGACCTGAACTGCCTGCCGGAAGAAATTTACTTCACCAGCGGCGCAACCGAAGCCTGCAACTGGATGATGGCGACCCTCAGTGCCTTCACCGGTGAAATGCCCTTCCCCAAGCACTATGAGCACCACGCCGTTCTGGAATACCCGCCTGTGGACCACCCCCACCGCACGGACCGCCCCGGCTTTACCAATATGCTTGCCAATAACGAGACCGGCGAAATTTATGATATTCCCGCTCTGCGGACGGAGCACCCCGGCCTGTTCGCTTGTGACGCAACGTCGGCGGTCGGAAGTATTCCCGTGGATTTCAAGGCCCTCGGCGTGGACTATCTGGCCTTCGGCGCTCATAAGTTCGGCGGCATTGCCGGTATCGGCGCCCTCGTGGTCAAAAAAGACGCCCCGCTGCTCTCCATGATTCGCGGCGGCGGACAGGAGCGCGGCAAACGGGGCGGCACGGAGAGCGTGGCCCTTGCTGCTGCCATGGCAGCGGCCCTCCATGAGCGGACGAATCGAATGCCTCTTGGCATGAAGCAGATTGCCCTTTGCCGCGACCTGCTCATTACCCAAATTTTAGAGGCCCTGCCGGACGTCTATGTAAACGGACCCTACGAACCCGGCGATACCGCCCGCCGCCTCCCCGGCAACGCCAATCTCTCCTTTATCGGCATAGAATCTCAGGCCCTTGTCATGGCCCTTTCGGCGGCAAACGTCTTTTGCTCCTCCGGCTCCGCCTGCACCAGCGGCGAACCGGACGGGAGCTACGTCCTCCGGGCCATGGGCTACCCCGCCAACCGCGCCCGCTCCGCCGTCCGTTTCACCCTCCCCTATACCGTCACCGTAGATGATGTGCTGGGTGCCGTTCCTCTGATCGTCAGCGCCGTGGAAAATCTCCGCCGCCTGACCCCTACGCCCTGAACGCGGTGCCAGACCGTAACGCTTGACTTCTGCTTCAAAATGCGATATGGTCAGAGTATCAGGAATTTGGGAGGTTTTTGATATGGCACTGATAAAATGCACCGAATGTGGCAAAGAGTTCAGTGATAAGGCGTCCACTTGCCCTAACTGCGGCTGCCCTACAAAGGATGTTTTGTCCGAACTGGCCCGGTCTCAGGAAACGCTGGAAGTAGAGCCGAAAACCGCAGAACCTCCTGCACCTGAAACACCAACCACACCTGTGGAATCCGCTCCACAGTCTACGCTAAGTGAAATGATTCTGCCTGCTACGGAAAATGACGATACAGAAAAGCCTTGTGGGGAAAAGAAAGGTCATAATATTGTTCAAATGCTTGTCGGCCTTTTTATCTGCTTTGCCATCCTTTGTGCTGGTTTTTTCGTATTCTCTAAGAAAACAAATAAAAATCTTCAAGATACGCATACGCAAACAAAAACGAGCGATACTTACCATTCTTCCGGAAACTCCTCCACCTCGTTCAGCTCTTATACGAAAAAGACGGACACGAACACCGCCCGCCATTCGGATGATGACGCTTTTTACTGTGCAACGCTGATCGTAGAGGACTACCTGAAAGCCCCGTCCACCGCAAAATTCTGCAAGCTATCGGACGCCACCGTTTCCCAAATGGGTAACGGCGAGTATATGGTCACAGGCTGGGTGGATGCGGAAAACTCCTATGGAGCCATGATCCGCAGTGATTTTATTGTCACCTATACCGCCACGGAGAAAGGCTTTAAAAACGGGAACGCCATTATCGGATAGCCTAAGCAAACAGCCGCCCAATCTCCGGGCGGCTGTTTTATTTGGTTGTCCCCAAAATCGCAAAAATCAAAAAGAGGATTACCGCCCAAATAGCGGATACCATATTTTTGTCCAATCGTTTGTAGTCAACGGGTTTTTCCGGTTCCCCTTGCGTTGTCTCCCGCGCCCTCATTGCTTTCTGCTTTTGTTTATTTCGCCAGTACCGGTTAAACTCACGCTTCGCATTGTTTCGGAACCGCTGTCCTCTTGCCATAAAACCGCCCCTTTAAGAAATGTAAATTCCCCTCTTGACTTATCGTGTAATCGTGTTATACTGTAATCGTGGAAAGGAGGTGCTACCGTGTCCGAGCGAAATATTGGCTTCAAGGTAGACGAAGAACTTTATCGGACGATCAAGGTTAAACTCGCACAAGAGGGGAAAACCCTAAAGGACTACATAATTGGGCTTATCCTTGCCGACATCAATAGCCAAAAATAAAATACCGCTACACTGCTCTATCTTGGCGGACGGACAGCGTAACGGTATCACAACAAACCTTTCGGAAGTGTGTAAATATTCTACTACACTTCTTTCGGAAGGTCAACCCCATTATGCCCACCGACAGCGAAAAACCCTCGTAAAACCTGTCAAAAAACCCCCTTGGAGGGCTGTGGGATAATGGAAGTATCAAGACCATTTGAAAGGAGTTTTATTTATGCAAGAATTGACCACCATCAACAACACCGAAATTCTCGTCAAGGAACTTTCCGGTCAGCGGGTCATCACCTTCAAGGAGATCGACGCTGTGCACGGCAGACCGGACGGGACGGCCCGCAAGCGGTTCAACGATAACCGCGAACACTTTATCGAGGGTGAAGATTACTTCGTCCGAAATTCGGACGAAGCCAAAAACGAGTTCGGAATCACGGCCCCGAACGGCTTGACCCTCATTACAGAATCCGGCTACCTCATGCTGGTGAAGTCCTTCACCGATGATCTGGCGTGGAAAGTCCAGCGGGAACTCGTCAAGGGCTATTTCCGGGCGAAATCTACGCAGTCCCAGCCGCTTACCCCAGCCCAGCAGCTTTTAGCGCAAGCCAGCCTCCTTGTGGAACAGGAACAGCGCATTTCCGCCATGGAGACCCGGCAGGACGAACTGGCCTTAAAGGTTCAGCGCAATTCTGATACAATGGATAAGGTCACAGCCGCTTATGTCGCTCCCATTTCCTCCGGCGATAACTGGCAGGAGAGCGCCAACCACACCATCAACGCCCTGGTCGAGCATTTCTGTCTCAACCACCAGATGTTCCGCCGGGAACTCTATGAGGAACTGGAACGTGAATCCGGCTGCGACCTCCAACAGCGTTTGACCCGGCTGAAAAACCGTATGAAAGCGGCGGGCGCTACCGTCACGCAATGCAGAGCCGTCACGAAACTTACCATCATTTCCCAAGACAAAAAGCTCCGTTCCATCTTCATCGGCATTCTGCGCCGCCGGACGCTGGAATTTACAGCCGCAGAGACCGCTTGACCGCCCCAAAACTTTTTTGAAAAGGCTATTGACTTATGTATCCACAAATGCTATATTTCTTTTTGTGGATACGAAAGGCAGGTGTATCTATGTCTCCACAAATCGGTAGGCCCACCGATGACCCCAAAACCTTGAATACCCGCGTCCGCCTTTCTCAAGAGGACGTTGAAAGACTTAACTATTGTTCGGAAATGACCGGCAAAACAAAATCTGAAATCATTCGTGAAGGAATCAAGGTTCTCTACGATGGGCTGAAAAAGTAAAAGGCAACTCCCCCGCCGATGGTCTTGCAAACGTAGCGGCGAAGGAGTTGGCCACCCCTTTTGGGGGCGGTGTAAATATTCTAATGCACCCGCCTCCAAAGGTCAAGCCTATTATGGAGGAATTGTATATATGATTAAAAACGAATTGGAAATCAAGGCCGTTCCATTTATGGGGGCTGAACTTATGGCCGCCCGCGCTGATGACGGAACGATTTACGCCGGTGTCAGTTACATCTGCAATGGAATGGGAATGAATAAGAATGAAAAAGACCGCCAAATCAAGAATGTGCAGTCCGATGATGTCCTGTGTGGGGGGTGCGTGAAATTTGACGCAGGGGTGTTTGACCCCCATAACCCCACGATTGCGCTGAAATTGGAATACGTTCCCCTCTGGCTTGCCAAAATCAGCATTACCCCCGCGATGAAAGCTGAAAAACCAGAATTGGCAGAGCGTCTGATCCAGTATCAGTTGAAAGCAAAGGACGTTTTGGCATCCGCATTTTTATCCCAGAACCAGCCCTGCACCCTCGTGGAGATGTTCGCCATGCAGGCCCAGATCAATCTGGAGAGTGAGCGCAAGCTGCACGCCCTCGAGGGCAAGCTGGACGATACCAACAAACGCTTTGAGGCCGTCACCACCTTTGTCACCTCGCCCCTCACCGAAGTCGATACGTGGCAGGAGCGCATGGCCCGCCACATCCGCCGCGCCGTGGAGCAGTTCGGCTTGAACTATCAGAAGTTTCACGCCCAGCTTTACGAGGAATTGGAACGCGCCGCCGGGGTTGACCTCCAAATCCGCCAGACCCGGCTCCGCAAGCGCATGATGGACAGCGGCGCGACGAAAACCGAGTGCAAAAACGTGTCCAAGCTGTCTATCGTCGCCGCGGATAAGAAACTCCGCGCCATGTTTGAAACGCTGCTGCGAAACGAGATCGTCCGTCTCGCCGCCAGCAGTTCAGTGAACGCCTGACCGCCCCAACCAAAAAAATTTACACATTTTTACACACATTCAGGAGGAAACATCCATGCTTACCATTAAAGAACTTCTGCCCCCTGTTCCAACTCGGCCCCCACGACTGAGGACGACCGCTGTGAAAAACTCTGCGTGTCCGCCAACGGCCATATCACCGACATCAGCCCCAACAACCCGCTGGATATGGCCGCTTACGGCGATTTCATCGTGGACTACATCTATATCGACAAATACGGCGCGGAGATCGCCATCAAAGCGGAGTTTTGCAAGGCCGGGGCCTGATACGCCCCCAATTTTAGGAAAGGACTGATTTTATGGGAAGAACCTCTGCGCAGGAGCGCCGGGTCATGTCGGCCTTAGATAGCTGGCTCCGCAACGTGCAGGCCAGCGGCGCGGCGGAGCGCACCGTCACCGCCTACGCCGCCGTCACAAACAGTTTTTATTCCTTCCTCGTGGAAAGCGGCCTTTCCACCGAGGAACCCACCTTCACCACCATGCAAGCCTACCGGGATCACCTCTTTGACCGGGGCCTCTCTCCTGTCTCCGTCCGGTATCATCTGGTGGTCCTCCGCTCCTTTTTCACTTACGCCAGTTCCCCGGAACTGGGCGAGGATCGCTTTTATGAGCAAAACCCTGTTTCTCTCTACCTGATGCCCTCTCTCCGCAAATTGGGAAAGCGCCCCTATGACGTGCTGCTCACCGATGAGCAGGTCTGCAAGCTCTGGCGGGATTCCCCCGTCCGCACCACCCACCCGGAGAACTGGCCCCGGAATTACGCCATCGTGATCCTGCTGCTGACCACCGAACTGCGCAACGCCGAACTGCGGGCCTTGACCCCGGCGGATATTGACTTGGAGGACGCCGCCCTCCGCGTGGAGCACGGCAAGGGCGATAAATTCCGGGTGGTGGACCTGCCAGATATCGCCGTGATCGCCCTCCGCCATTACCTGGCCAGCGGCATCCGCCCGGACGATCTCCCGGATACCGCCCCCCTGTTCGGCACCCTCCGTTCCGGCGAATGGAAGGCCGGCACAAAACAGTGGCTTTCGGAGCTGGTGGAGCGTCACGTCCGCTCCGTCACCGGCGTTCCGGACATCCGCAGCCACGATCTCCGCCACGTCGGCTCCCGTCTGGATCTCAATTCTGGTATGCCCGAAAATGAACTGCAAGCCAAATTGGGGCATTCCAGCCCCATCACCACCCAGCGTTATTCCGGGCGGCTCATGGACCGTTCCGGGCGGAAAAGCGCCAAGAAGGTCTTTGCCGAACGGGACTTGCAAGCCAAGCGCAGCGCCGACAAACTCGCCTCCTTTTCCGCCTGATTTCTCAACATTCACCCTGAAACCAAAACACACGTCCGTGCGTTCCGATCGCATGGGCGTGTGTTTTTATCGTGCGTTTACGAAAGAAAGGACAATTTACTATGATTTACGGCTATATCCGCGTCTCCACCGACAAGCAGACCTTGGAAAATCAGCGTCATATCATCCTCAATTACTGTGAAGTGAATGGGCTTCACATAGACGGCTGGATCGAGGAAACCATCTCCGGTACCAAGGCCCCGGATAAGCGCAAACTGGGCCAGCTGCTCCGCCATGTCCAGCCGGGAGACACCATCCTCTGTTCCGAGATTTCCCGCCTTGGGCGCAGCCTGTTTATGGTCATGTCCATCCTCTCCCTCTGCATGAGCAAGCGCGTCAGCGTCCACACCATCAAGGACGGCTTTGACCTCAGTGACGATCTCCAATCCAAGGTCCTCGCCTTCGCCTTTGCCCTTGCCGCCGAGATCGAGCGTCAGATGATCTCCCAGCGGACGCGGGAGGCGCTGGACCTCCGCCGCAGTCAGGGTGTCACCCTTGGCCGTCCAAAGGGTGCTTTGGGCAAGCACACGAAACTGTCCGACTATGAATCTACCATCCGCGTCCTGATCGAGCAGGACAATTCCTATGCGGAGCTGGCCAGATTGTTCCATGTGGACCGCTCCACCATGAAGCGTTTCTGCGACGCGCGGGACATCAAACGCCCTTTTTCCCGCAACGCCGCCGGTTTCATTTCCGATGTTGCTGGATAACCCCCTCTATTTTGCCCACAAACGCTCTCAGACGCGCTCCACAGTTCCCCATCATCGTATATACCCCCTGACCCGTCCTCGCCCTCCTGCGCCCATCCCTGCAACCGCTGTTGCCATTTATTGGCCGATAGTTTGGAGGTGGCATGATGGCATACGAGAAAACCACATGGGTCAACAATCACGGCCCCCGCTCTAGACGCGGAGCATCTGAATAAGATGGAGGAAGGCATTGCCGGTGCTGACACGATGGCAAGTCAGGCGTTAGAAGCGGCACAGGGGGCTGGAATGAAGATTACAAAAGTGTTCGACCAAGGTAGCGGCTCGGCAGTTACTGAAGTAGATATTAGTTCCGTTTCTTCAAAGGCAATTTTATATATTGCTATATGCTTAACAGGCAGTCCCACAAAAGCTATTGAGATTATAATTCCTGCTAATATGCCATTAGGCACAACAAATAGGTTTGACGGCACTATGCCTATTATCGCAAAAACCGGAAATGATGTTGGCTCTTGGGTACTCGATATTTTATATTATGAATTAACTGCAACACAATTAAAGTTGGCTGGTCAGGTAACACCAGGAGGAGCAAGTGTAACAAAAAAAACGACCATTTCGAGATTGTACGCCATTTATTAACTACAACAGCCAGGTTGAAATATACCGGGCGCAAGCAAGGCCCCGGCGTTTGCCGGGGCCTTTTCCTTATCGAAAATATAAATCAGCATCAAGTTCGTCAACATTATATGCCCAATATAAATACGCTTCAATTTTTGCTACGTCAGTAAAGGACGTAATCTTATATGCGTCACTGAGTTTCCCGTCTTGTGTATAGCTTGTAGGAGAATATAGTGCAACGTTAGAATTTCCTCCAACTTTATTAAACAAAAATTTACTTCCATTTAATGATTCAACATTACCTTGTGAACTAAAAAAAGGAATATTCATTGTATACTTGCTATTGTTTACGTCTATAGAACTTAATAACAACATAAAATTAGAAGAAGAAACACCAGAGCCGCTGCTTTTAATATTATTTATTTTTAATAAAATTTGATTAACCAAACTTGAAAAAGTCCCACCAGTTAATCCGGCTAACTCTATTTTATTGCTTTCCCCCATTGCGGTAATCTTCCCTACATAAGTCCACGGCCCCATGGGGTCAGTCATGGCTTCAATAGCCTGTGTTGCGTTAGCAATACCCTGCTCGATCTTATTGAGATTTTTCTGCGTTCAAGGCAGGGGCCTGTCCGTCTTTCCAGATGGTGGGTGTGTACGCCATATCAGCCACGCTCCTTCCCAGTCAGAATATCGGCCGTTTTTCCGCAACAAAGTTTCTTCATAAAAGTTCCTCCTTCAATTCCGGCGCCCCCTTGTCCGGGGGCTGATTTTCGTGTTTAGGTGGGCCACCCCGTCACCGTGGCCGTGGGGAAGTCCTGCACGGATACGGCGTTGATGGTCATAGGCCCATTCCCCGCCAGCGGTCTTGTGAACCCCTGTACCAGATGCCGCTCCACCGGAGAACCCGGCTTGTCGCTTCGCACGATGGAAATGAGTTCGTTCTCGTTCAGGTGCATGATCTGACTGCACGAAACCGAGACGGACTTTTGCAGTGCCGCGGAGCGTTTCAGTTTCCATACCGCCAAGTCCTCGCACTGCCGTTTTGTGGAATACCCCGCCGCCCGGTAGCGGATGGTTTTTCGCCCGATCCGGCTTACATTCGTGCTGCTGGCCGGGTCAAGGTTCTGCGCCCGCCCTGCCACCTGCGGGCTGTTGTCCACCGCCTCGCCGATCACAATGAAGTCGTTGTATACCTCCGTGTTCTTTTCCGTGTACTCCGTCCCCAGCAGCTCCGCCTCGCTTTGGGAAAACTGCCACGCCAGCGGCTTGTCGCTGTCCAGAATGTCATCCTGAGAGGGGTCGATCCGCAGTGCCCCGGCGGCGTCGTATCCGATCCACGCCGCCAGCATTTCCGCAAGACCAAGGCACACGTCGGCGTAGCTTCCGTTGTCGCTGTCTATCCGCAATGTGTAGGGCGCGTTGGTCAGCAATGCCGAGGAACCGTTGGGCAGGGCCTGTGTCTTGCCGTTGTAGTATTCCGTGAATACCGGGGCCACGTTGTCCACCAGCTCCCCGTTCCCCCGGTCCAACTTCAAAAGGGCTTCAATGGGTGTAAACACGTTGGTTCCAGCTTTCACCTCGTAGGTGCTTTCCAGATAGCCGAAAAGCGTCCCGTCTAAGTCCGCCCATTTGTCCACCAGCTCATACCGCGCCGTCCGGTTGGCCGGGTCTACCGTCTCCACCGGATTCCTCGCCAGAAACACGCCCTGCTGAATGTAAAAGTCCGTGCCGTCGCTGAGCACAAGCCCCTCGTCCAGCGCGATCCGGTTTCCAAACCATACCCGGTTCACGTTGTAATCAAACGCGCCGTCCAAATTCGCCAGCGTCACCGAGGCCGTCCGCCGCTGTCCGTTGTTCAGATTCACCGTCAGGCTTCCATCCGCCAAAAACGCCCCGGCCCGCCGCCTTGTGGGGTTGTTGTCTAAGGCAAAGGCCGTGGAGCCGTCCGGCTGCAAAAACCGCAGGCGGCACAGCTTGGTAAATGGCATCCGCAGCATCCGGCGGTAATCGTTCATCCGTTCCGCTTGTGTCATATCTCCGCCGCCTCCTTGCTACGAAAATAGGGCGTCGTCCGCCGTCAGAATGATCCGCGCCCCTTCCACGGTTCCGGTCTCCACCCACGGCAGCGTCACCGTCTGCACCTGCTGGCGGCTCCCGTCCATGGTGCTCATGGTAATGGCCCCGCCCGCCCGAATCATCCAGAGGTCGCCCCGCCGGTCTTTCAGAAACAGGGTATCCTGCGTCGTAGACAGGCCGTAGATGGCGTCCCGCACTTCGTTGGTATCCGTATACTCCCCGCTTGCTAAAACGCGCCCGATGGCCGCTGAGAGCGTCCCGGAGCGGTAATCGCTTGGGGATGTCTGCACCGTTGGGTATCTGGTGAAGTTCCCAAGCACACTAGGGCTGTTGTTGTTGCTGATCTCCCCGCTGGCCACGTTCAGGGCGAAGCGGAAGATTGCCTTGGGATGATACGCCCCCGTTTCATCCTGCGCGCACTCTAAAAGTGTCCAGTCCCAGAAAAGCGGCGTCACCGGGTCGGATGTCAACGGCGCCGTAATGATGATCTCCTGCCCCGTCTCGTTCTGCCCAAGGCTGAACATATAGTAGCGGTACGTTTCCCCGGATACCGCCTTGCAGTCCCATACCGCCCGCTGCTCGATAGGCGTTTGGGCCACCAGTTCCAGCCGCGCGTCTCCCTCGTGGTAGCGGTAGATGGCAAAGCCCGTCAGCGTCCCGCTAAATTGAATGTTGCCCGCCTGAAAACCGCCGCCGGCGAAATTCGTCTGGAACAGAGAACCGCCGGGGAAGTCCACCGGCTTCCAGCCGCCAAGAGACAGGATCTCTCCCAACTGTTCCTCTGTCAGCGTTCCCTCTGTCACCCACAGGTATTCACAGGTCTGAACGCCGCCCAGCGTCAGGGCCGTCACCGCCCGCCCGCTGAGATCCGCCTCACCGCTGAACCGCTTTAACACTGGGTCGCCGTTGGAGGGGAACAGGGTATCGCCGGGATACAGGGTCTCCAGCGGCACCAGCGGGTTTACATAGGTCATCTGCCTCAGATAGACCTTTCCGCCGCTGAGGACAACTGACCAGCGGTCCGCCGGAGTAATGCCGTCCAGCGGATCAGCCCATACCGCCGCGCCGCCCACCGTCAGGAAAATGCCGCTGACGCCCAGCGTCAACACGGCGGCTCCTCCCTCGCTCAGCCCAATGGTGACGATGGGATTGTCCCGGTTTACATCTACCGTACCGCTCCACACAAGGCTCCACGGCTGTGGAAAATTCATGGGCTGGCCCGTCACCTTGTCCCAGACAACGCTGCCATCCGGCCCAAGGATCAGCGTTCCATTTTCCACCTTGGGTTCCCCTGTCGCCGTTCCCGGAATGTCGTACAGCCCCGGCCAGCTCACCCGGACGCCGGATTTCCTGCACCCGGCACAAACTGTCATGGCCCCCAGCAGCGTGGCCGTATCGTATTCCACTTGGAAATTCACCCATCCGCTGTCCGCCTGTATGCCGTTCTCCGTCTGCACCTGACAGCGCACGGCGTAGGCCGTTCCTGGAAACAAGCCGTCGTAGTCCAGACGCAGTTCCGCCGTTCCGTAAATGCGCCCGCTGTCATAGAGGACTGCTTCGCTGTCCCCTGCCCGCAGCGTCCACCGTACCCAGTTTAAAACGTCCCCCTGCGCTTGGGCATAGCTGGCGGTAAAGGCGTACTTGCGCACCTTCAATGGGGACGGGATGGCCGTCACCGTCACCGTCGGCTCCGCCCGTGTCAGGAATACCGACGCGCTCCGCTGCGTCACGCTTTCCGTGTCTGTGGCTCCCCACCATTGCTTGATGACCAGCTTGTATTGCTGCCCGTTGGTCATCCCGGCCCCGCTCAATGCGTCAGCCGGAATGGTGTAGGAGAAAAACACGGTGTTCCCGGCGTAGTCCGTCCCATAAAAGGGGCACCCCGCCGTCTGCTTCCCCGTGGTGTATACCTGCGTGGAACCCGCGTCGTTTTTGTAGATGGTCAGGGAAAAGGCGGTCATGGCGGAATTGCCGTTCACCTGCCAGCTCACCGCCAGCGGCTTTGTGACGTCGATTGTGCCGTTTCCCAGTTCTCCAAGGGACGATGGATAAATATTTGTAGGTTGAAAAAGTGCCATACTCCGCCTCCCTTAATTCTTGAATAGGCCCAAATTCCCGGCCCCGCTGTTCAGCGCCCGCATGACCTGTGCGATGCTGAGATTGTTGGCGGCCTCCGCCCCGATCTTCACGCCGTTGACGCTGTAGCTGTCGCCGTAGTGGTCATAGCTGGTCCGGCTCATCACGGTTTTTTCAAGGGGCGCCTGCCCCCTGTCTCCCGCGCCGTACAGCCAGCCCAATTCGCCCATGCGTTTTTGGAACGTGCTGTCCGCGCTGGGTTCCAGCATCTTCTCCGCTAGGAACGGCGGGATCACGATCTCGTCCCGCTCCGTGGCCTTGATGCCGCCCAGCCCCTCCAAAATGCCGCCGGAATCGTAGGCCTTTCTTTTTGAGGCTTTGGTGGTTCGCCTGACCGTGCTGGTGGCGTATCCGTTCTTGTCGTAGGTCACATTTGCGGATCCTTGCCCCACGGTTTTCCCCGCAAGGTCTGTCCGCCGAGAGAGGTCCGGCCCCCTGACCTTAGATTTTGTTCCGGTAAGCGATGCTGCCGTGTCCTTCCAGCCGCCGCTACCGCTGCCGCTGGAAATAAAGCCCTCATTCATTTCCGCGTCAGTCCACCCGCCGCCGGGGTTCTTGTTGAAATCAAAATGGTAGCCGCTTCCTCCGCCACCGACAGCAGCGTTTGCCGCTTGCTCCCCGGCCTGCTGAATGTCGTTCATGGCCCCGGCAATATACTGGTTCAGTTTTCCCAGCAGATCGTTTACCGCTTCCACCTGCTCCCGCATCTTGGGCGTTCCGTTGGCCGCCAAATCGCTGAGAATGTCGTCGATCTCTCTGGTCGGCTCCTGCAAGCTGTCCGTGATGGCTTTCCATTCGGCTTTCAGCGTCTCGTAGGTTTCCTCGATCAGCTTTTTCTTGGCCTCTAACTCGTCGATCTCCCGCTGAAGGGCCAACTCCCGCTCATATTCCGCCAAGTCCTCCTTGGCCTTTTCATAGGCATCCTGCGCGGACTTCACGGACGATGCGTTGGCTTCCCACTCCCACTGTCCGGTTGCGGCATTGAATACCCGCACCGTCCGTTCCTTCTGGGCGTCTAAAAGGGCGTTCTGCTTTTCCAGAACCGCCGCTTTCAGTTCTTCCAGCTTGAGAGCTTCGTCCTCGGCCTCTTTCGCGTCCCGCAGCGCTTCGATCTGCTTGTCGATGGCAGCCGTCTGCTTGTCCCGGGCCTCCGCCGCTTCTTCCAGCTTTTTGTTAACGGCGTCCTCTAATTCATTCCACAGATCCTTTTGCAGCTCTTGGATCTGCTTGGTGATCTTCCAGTGCTCCGTGGAAAGGGCGTTGATGTCCGCCTGACTGGCCCCGATCCGCCGCATATACTCAGCCTGTGCGTGGAGCGCTGCCTGGATCTGCCGCATCTTGTCGATCTGGTCCGCCGTGCTGTCCCCCCGCTCCTGCATGAGCGTCAGCTCACTTTTCCGCAGAGAAACAATATCCTTCAGCCGCTCCAGCTCCGCATCCTTCGTGGATTTAGAGGAACTTGATTTGTCGGATTTTTTCGTCCCGGAGGACGAAGCGCTGTCTGTCGAGGCGTTATAGCCGTATTTTTCAGAGTCAGAAATGGCGTTTTGCAGGCGGTTCATGGCCCCCTGCGCCTTCGTGCTCAGAAGAAAGGCGTTTTTCAGATTCTCGTAATTTTCACGGGATTGGTCAGCGCTGTACGCCGACATGGCAAGGCTTGCTACCTCCTGATACCCTGCCACAATGCTTTTAAGTTGGGTCATGGTCTCCTTGGCCATGGTCTTTGCGCTGCTGGAAATGCGCCCGTTTGCGGCAATGAGTCCGTCTGATGCGCTCAGTGCGGCAGACTTGCACACAACGTACTTATCCCCTACCTTTGCAATGCTATCCGCCAGCTTGGGATAGGTCTTTGATACCGCCTCCGCCTGCGCTCCCGTCACCTCCACGGCATCGCCGTAGGTGGCAGCATAATCCGCCACTGCGTCATACGCTTGGTTCAGTGTGTCCAATGCGGCCTTGGCATCAGAGGTTTTATCCCCCAATACCTCATGTGCCTGTGCAAACCGGGCAAGTCCCGTGGTAACGGAATCGTATTCTTCCTGAAGGTCTCCAAGGTCTCCCCGGTTCTCCTTCAGCTTTTTAGATAGAGACGATGCCTTTACGATCAGGGCGGTCTCATACGTTTCCCCGGTCTGATAGGCTTTTTTCTCTGTTTCCTCAAGCTGGACGCCCAGCGCCTCCAATTCCTGCCGGGACTTTTCCGCCGCCCCCGGAATATACTGGTCAAGGTATTGCGTCAGCTCCGCGTAGCTTTCAAACGTCCGCCCGGTGAGGCCCAGCGCCTCCGCGCCGCCCCGGCTCTCCCCCATAGAGGTCAGGTGATATACCGTTTCCCCGGTTCCTACATACCCTCCCGCGCTTTTCAGGGTGCGCTTGGCCTGTCTCGCTTCCAGTTCTTTGAGTTTTTCGATCTGCCGTTCCAGTTCGGCGTTTTCCTGTTCCAACGCCGCCTTTTCTATTCAGAATTTTCGGAGTTTTTTCGTTCCAGCCAAGCTCGTTGATCTCAGTGAGCCGCCGCCGGTTTTCCTCCAACTTTTCTGTGTTGTCGGAAATGTCGGTGTCCAGTTCGTCAAGGCTTTTCCGGTAGTCCTCCGTGGCATTCCACAATAATCCAAACGCCGCCACCGCCGCGCCGATGGCAAGAATCCACGGGTTCATGGCGATTCCCGCCGCCGACAGCTTTGTAAACGCCGCCGTCGCACCCTTGGCCGCCGCTTGAATGCCGATCAGCCCCAGCGACACCGCCCCGGCAGTCACCGGCAAAATGCCCAAGGCCCGTGTTCAGGACTTCCACCGTGCCGATCAGCACGTCCAGCCCGCCCTTAACGGCATCGGTACTCACCATGCTTTGAACGAACTCCGTCCATT
>CYGL01000225.1_pt1 | contig 28968 bp, 51 predicted proteins | sample 485531 | NCBI WGS metagenome assembly CYGL01 (sample SAMEA3497897, study PRJEB9818) | human gut metagenome | reverse complement strand
AGCAGGTGTTGACGTAAGTAAGTACTTCCCTCTCGGTGACGACAAGCTTATCAAAATCGAAAACGGTGCGGCTGTCCCTGTTGATATGGACGATACGACTATAGATGAGATAGGCAAGCAGATTGTCGAGGGTGGATACGTAAGCAACTGGAAGCTGTTCCGTCGTTGGGTGATGAGTCTGATGTTCCACATGTTGCGAGACATGGATAAGAGTTATCTGTCATTCAACGAGGTATTGCAGCACAAGGGCTACGAGTATCAGTGGCGCATGTTGGAGAACGAGCTGTATGCTCAGATGAAGATGTGTGACCACAAGGACTACGAGAACATCAAGGCGAGAAATCGCTGGTTCAACGGTTGCGTAGCACACGATATGGCTATTGACTATATTAACAAGCTTCGCAGCTACATTGACGACAAGTGCATCTACACCACCAAGAAAGACAAGGATGGAAACGAGAAGAAGACATACAAGCATACCTGCAAGGGTAATTCTTATATCCGTCTTCAGAACGAGGACATTTTTGTCGCAGACTTGGAGAGAAAGGTCTATACTCCTCTCCGTAACCTTGCCAACAAAATGGGTGCTGCAACGACCTACAAGGAGCTCTACGATGCAGTTCGCGAGTTCAACAAGAACCGCAAGCATCTCGCATGGGATACCAAGCAGGCAGATGCATTCATTCATGCTTACAAAGGGTCTGGCTCCTACTACACGATGAGAAACCTCATCATGTTCCATGGAGCAAGATTCATGAAGAACGGACGAAAGATGTCAGAGTCCAATTCTCTGAAGGAACTTGAGTCTAAAGCCAAGCTCTACGATGAAGAGGGTTGGAAGATGCTCGGTGTTCTTAAGCAGCTTATCAAGGACAATAATATAAGCGTCCAGGGCAAGATTCTTGAATGGAAGAAAGCCAAGAGCGAGAACAAGTAATCATCAGTAGAACGTAAGGTTCGCCACCTAAAGCATGGTGGCCCGGCAGCTTGTGTTTACAAGAGCTTCTTCAACGAAGGATCTCCTCCAGTGCATTCACTGGAGGTAATCCTTCGAGCTAAAGCTCTCTAGATCGAACTTATAGAGTAAGGCGCCAGCCGGGGACCATTCTAGCCAAAAGTCGGTTACTGATTCGGTAACCGATTCAATGTCTAACCAATAAAATGAAGGATTATGAAGAAAATTAACGTAGACACAAGAAAGTATATTAAGGCTCCTATTGACGGAAAGAATGTCGTCGAGGAATCACTTCTAGATGCTATCTTTGATGATTCGCAATATCTTAGCAATAAGTTCTCCTTGGGATTTGTCGGCGGCGTACCTACGATGATAGAGTACAACGGAAACTACCTATCTATCAAGAAGCTACGCCCGTGGAGTACATCAGAGTGGGGTAGAGAGATTATCAAACGACTAACAGGCGAGTCCAAGAACAACATATATTGTTACGAGACGAAGCAGTATCTCGACGAACGCCAGGCAGAGCCTTTAATCTATACATTCTTTCTGAGTACAGACTACCTTACCGTAAGATTTCACTACAATGTAAAATTAGATGTCGATTAGCCAAACATGTCAGTCGTTAGCAGCGGCTGACTACTCATATCATAACTAAATTTTGTTTAAATGGTTCAAGCCGGCCTGTCGTGAGACACGCCGGTTTTTTGTACCGCGATGTCTAACCAATTAAAATTTTGTGAATTATGACAACAGCAAGAAGAGGGACAAGAATGCTCAAAGCTTCCGACATTATGAAGAGAAAGGGCATTGTCCAGAAACAGATGGACATGAACAAGTTCAACGAGGTTATAGAGAATTTCTTTATGACCCACGAGCCTAAGGATACGATTCTCCTTACGCCGAAGAGATTCATCGAGATGGATAACCCGCCAGAGGGAGACTTCATCGACTATCTCGATGTCAGCGTGTGGGAGAAGAAGAGTGAGGACCCGGATGACCAGTTCGACTTCATCGACTATCAGTTCATGAAGAAGAACGGGATGCTCCGTCCTATCCTTATGGTGAACGAGCCATTCATTGGCAATGCTGCCGGGTGGCTGAGAGATTTTTGCGGATTCACTGTGAAGAGCAGAACACGAAAGAAGAAGAAGGAATACATCGTGTCTCTGCCGGTGTAAAGCCGAACAAGGCGTGGAACATTCTGTTTCACGCTCCCAGTATTAACCAATTAAATGGAATTATGAAGAATATCAGATTTGAACCTAGCTACTATGAGTGGCATTTGGTGGGAGAGGATAGAAGAATCCTCCTGAATATACCAGATAGTATAGTTGATTATTGTGAGACGATGAGCGATTTATGCTTCGTTATCGAAGACCTTCCAAGGCAAGCATCCGATGCGGTTTCTTGTGGGGAAGAGCTATATGGTGTTGATGTCACAATGTTTGTTTACGAAGGTATCGGAGAAGATAAAGACATCACTGAATTGATAGAAAGCACGCTTGCGACCCACTTCGGAATTGTAGCCTAAAAGCCCTCTTCGGAGGGTGCAAGTATTAACCAATTAAAATTAAAAATATGAATGATTTTTTAAAATTAGCTGAGGAATTAGACTGGAGTTATAATGTTGACGATACACCTAACGAAAGAGGTGAGGTTTGCGTCGAGTTAGAGAAGTATTCCCCACAAGACCAAGACTTCATTGTTTCTATCTGGTTCGAGACGGACAACGAGTGCAACTTCGCCGACAGGCTGGAGGAGTATTGGAGAGGCTTTGATCCAAGCGAGGAGGCTATTAATTGGGTTGGGCCAGATGGACACGGAATAACTGGCGCCCCATACGACCTACAAGACATTATCAACGACATGGTTGACTGCAAGGAGATGGTGAGGGAATTGGTCGTGAAATACCACAACCAAGCCTACCCGAGCAAGAAGTTCGACAACTACGACAACGGACTAACTTGCAGCTTTGACTGCTATAATTCCACTGACGATGAGATGCAGGCTATTCGTAACATTCTTGTATCTTTGGAGAATGCGAGAACCTACGCATCCGGTCTCTACAACAATCCTAACAGATGGGAGTTGGATGAGATGCTTGGTCGATTCAAGAATATTGTCCGAGATAAGCTAGAGAGCGGATTCACGAACAGAGTTTAGCCAAACCAAACCGTTACATATCGTAGCGGTTTCTATAAACCAAAATATTAAGATTATGGATAGAAAAGTATTGAAAGACAAGATTGACGAGTTGCGTTCAACAGCAAAGATGGAACTTGCATACACCATCCGTGAGATAATGAGAGAGCACAATGTGAGCAGAAAGGTGTTCGATTGGCCTGTACTTGCAGGCGGCAACAGGGAGGTGAACAGCGTAGAAGTAGGCGACAGCGATACAGCTATCCCTATCATTCATAGCCGATGCACTCCTGTAGGGTTTGAGTTCTCGGAAGCAAAAGCTATCGATGACGATATACCAGTTGACCTTCTTGCAGAAATTGCCACAGGATTAAATAACGAACTAAACGGATATATTCACGTTTATGTGGCAAAATACAAGGTAACTTACGATGATGGAACCTCTATTCTTAGGGGGCAACCATACGTATTCCAAGCAGAATCGTACAAGGATGCCCTGAATGAGGCAGAAGATTACAAGCGTACATGGAACAGTTACAAATATTCTACGTTAGAACTCGTATCAGTCGAGAAGCAGACTGCTTCGGAAGGTTAAATTAGCGTTAAAAACGGCAAAGACTACGGTTTATATTATAAACTTTTCGTATCTTTGCCACTAGTAACCAAAATTATAGAATTATGACAGAAGAAATAAGAATCAAGACAAGAGATTGGGAGAGACTTCTGAGCTATACGCAGCAACAGAAGTACAAGACTGCCATCAAGCAGGGATGGTTCGCAGACTATCACAGCAACGCCTGGAGGCATGACACATTCTATGGTGCTTACATCTGGAAATATCCAAAGCTCATTAAGGTCGTAAGGATGTTCGAAGAACTTCTCGGGCACAAGCCATTGTGGGAAGACATCACAGACGACAATCTCCGTGACCTGTTCGAGAAAATTCAGGAGAACTATGCTCCTAACTCGGCAAAGACCGTATGCGCAACCATCAAGGCTGTGATACGCGAGAATGATGCTACCAGGGAAATTCCTAGTCCTACGTTCGGCAGAATCCTCAGGGCGAAGGCTGTACCGGTCCAGTCCGTCTACCTCTCAGACGAGGAGATAAACAGGATCATCAAGTACAACTCTCACGGGAAAACAAAAAGATATGTTCAGAGAATGTTTATCATGGAATGTCTCTGTGGCGCACGTTACAGCGACTGCCAGAGAATGACAGAAGAGAATATTGATGATACCGGACACTTTCTGGTCTACGTGACACAGAAGACAAAGACCGAGGTAAGGGTTCCACTTCACAAGAAGCTTCGTCCGTTCCTCGTATGCGGTACTGGCGACGAGCCTCTTCCGGGTGAGATAGGTGAAAGAACGTTCAACAGAGCACTTCGCGACATCTGCCGTGACTGCGGAATAGATACGAATACGAAGGTGTTCAAGGCAGGCAAGGAAGAGACTGGTAAGAAGTATCGGTTCGTGTCATCCCATACCGGCAGGCGTTCATTCGCGACGAATCTCTCAAAGAAGGGTGTTCCGTTGGAGCAGATAGCTGTCATGATGGGACATACCAGTAACGGTATGCCTAATATCCAGATGACGCAGCGATATATCGTAGGTAAGACCGAGATTGACAGCAATACCTTGAGATTGTTCGGTGTCTACGATGATGACCTGGATAATGGTCTAGATGACGATTAAGCCAAACTGGAGGTGGCTAACCACCACCTCTGCAAATGTTTAACCAATCAAATAACGAATATGGTAGAAGATAATACGAAAGAACTCATTAATGAGTGCCAGGAAAAGTATGCCGAGCTTATAAGGAAAACGGCAGTAAAGGCGCTTACAGGCGAGATTACAACGAATTCCGCTATGGTAAAGGAATTGAAGTCACTTAACTTCCAATACCACGAAGAGATGGACGAGTACGATGATACAGCGCCAGACCTTAATCCGGAGCTCATAGAGAACTTCAGACAGGCAGAGAAGACTGGCAAGAATGTTTCCATTGAAGCACAGGAATACCTTCTTGCCCTCGGCATGTGTGATAAGATGTTCAATCAGAAGCTATGGGTCAACGAAGATGGCCATATATGCGACGAAGAAGGAAACAGACTTTCCACTGACAGAGAGCATCGTGTTTTCGAAGTTGTTAAGTGCGGAAAATAAGATATTTCTAGTTTTTCATAGCTAGATTGTTTAAATGAGTGTCCTCTCTTGCCCGTGAGGGTAGGAGGGGATTTTTAAAACGGCCCCGATTAGCCAAAAATAGGGAGCTTCGGCTCCTGCAATTAATAACCAAGCCCTACGCAACACGGTCAAGCGAATTGATATGAGTGAAAAACTAGTAGTAAAGATTCTAATGATAGCCGGAAATATTGCAGCTGTCGTGTCTGCATTGGTTGTCCTCTACAATCTAGGCGCAGCAATATTTGACTCGGACCTCAAAGCTTATACCGCAATAGATAGAATCCCAATCGGCATCGTCTTCCTTTCTATCATCCGTCGTACTCATCGGTTTCGCGTATATACGTAAAACATTGTGTGACGAAGACAAGGATTAATTCATACAACTAGCCGCTTATCACCTTACAGATAGGCGGCTATTTTATTAAGATAACCACCGAAAAAGCAACGAAAATCACACTTTTTTTCTTAAACTACGTTAATTGTAAATATTCTGTACTTTAACGAATATTGCAATCAGCTGTTTTTTACTTCGCTTGAAACATTTAGCTATACCAGTATCTTTAAAACATATGTCATCACTTTTTACTTTAATATGTTCGGTTTATGGTGTAAACGGAGCTATTGTGAGGTAAGGAAAATCGTAGTATCTTTGCAGTGCTTGTTAGTAGTTGCGCACTAAACAGCGGACATTTAAGTATATTTGAGTGATTATTCACTTCCCTATACGAAACCCTATCCAGAGTTCGGAGCGCAACACGAACAAAGGATAGGGTTTTCACATTCCCTATTCTTTTTTTCGAGAGTAAGCAAGTAGTCTTGGTGTCTTGTCGGCTAAATACACTCGGATACACAGACTTTAAACCCACGTCACAAGAGGTGCATGGTGACACCGCAGGAACTGAAGGCAGAAGGCGGGCAGGGCTAGGCGTACCTAGAAAGCTGCTTAGATTAGGTGCTGTACGATTTGGCAACCGATCCGACCGAAGGGGCTCATTATACTGGGTTCATGTAACTTCGAGTGGAATATTCCTACCAAACTCTCATCGTTTCAATGACTGATGGGGGTAAGGGGGAGAACCACTCTCTCAGAGGTCTATTTCCTGTTTCATATAACCTTTTTTAAAAAGAAAATATTAATTTTAAATAAGTAAATATAGGGAAGATGATTACAAATCAAGTAATGAAGAGACCAATGGGTAACTTTTTGGTCGAGCAAAGAACAAAAGATAGTATGTTCAATGCTACAAACTTGCTCAAACAGTGGAATGAAGCAAGTGGAGAGAAGAAGGAGATTACAAAATTCTTCGATAACGACAACACAAAGGAGTTTATTTCTGCTCTGATGGAAGAAGAAAAGCTTAATACGCAAAATTCTGCGTATTTAAAAGCGAGAGGAAAAAACGGAGGAACTTGGATGCATCCAATCCTCTTCGTTAAGTTTGCGATGTGGCTTAATCCTCGCTTCGAGGTTCAGGTTATCAAGTTCGTATACGACCAGATGCTGAAATACAGAAATGATGCCGGCGACGCATATAAAGAGCTTGGTGCTGCTATTAGTAAAATCGTGAGCAAGAAATTTATGCATGCCGCGATGTGCAAGATAGCAAAAGCAATAAACTATGTTGTTTTTAATGAACACGAGCACGAAATGCGTAACAAGCACGGAGAAGAATCCAAGCAATACGAGTTGTTCAGTATGGAACGCCAAGTTGCTATGCTTATCAATGATGGATTTCTCCACTCGTATGACCAGGTAATAGAGTATTTGAGAAAGAAGTATTCTGAGAAATACTTACCATCTGTATTACAGACAAAACAATAAACATTAGCAATATGGCAAGAATAACAAGAAACAGAGCTGCCGAGATACTGGGAGTGTCAAGACAGACTATCAGTAACTACATCAAGGAAGGCATCATTGGAAGCTACGTAGGTGAACACGGTATCCTGTATGTCAACAGCGAGGATATCGAGAAATATGCTCAGAAATACAAGATGATTGCAGCGAACGAGAAGATGATTGACGAGAAGCTCAAGGAAGTCGAGTATCGCAAGCGTGCAATAAACGTAGAGCTTACAGAGCTGCGAAACAGGGCGACCGCAAACGGAAAGCTTGCAGCAAATGCCGTTGGTATGCTGTTCGGCGTAATCAACGCAATGTCACATCTGGGTGTATTACCGAATCTGACCTATCGTGAGTCCAGTCTTCTGAAGGACATCATTAACGGAATGACCTATGACGAGCTGTCGGTCAAGTACGGCGTGTCTGCAACGAGAATCAGGCAGATTGCAGAAAAGACTTGCAACAAACTCGCCTACAGCGAGAATATTGCCATTGCTGAGCTCTCAACGAACAGAGCCTTGAAGTATGAGGTTGAGCGCCTGAAGAAGGTAATCAAGTCGATACAGGTAAGCTTCGACGAATACCGGCGCGCGAAAGGAGGCAAGCCCGTCAGTAGCGCAGTACTTCCTCCGCTGATCCTTTCTAGGGATATAAAGGACTGTGGCTTCTCTGTCCGCATTCTGAATGCACTCAAAGGCTTCGACGTATATACCGTAGGCGACTTGGTTCGTAATCTCCGGGGAAGGTCAGAGCTTATGAAACTCAGGAATCTCGGCAGGAAGAGCGTCTGGGCTATTCTTGACTTCGTTGAGGAAAACAATCTCGACTTCAAGGAGAACGGAGAGTCTGAGGAAGACTTCTATATCAGGCTCAATAACAAGTTGTCAAACCAAAAAGATTAAGTATATTTTTTTAAAAATTTTAAACATTATGAGTGTAAAAAACATTATTTTGGCATCAGTACTCGCAATAGTAGTACTCGCCGCAGGTTCAGTTATCGGTTGTTATTTCCATTACAACAACCAGGAAATCTCACTTCGTCAGCAGTCAGAGGCTCAGCGTGGCAAGATTGAGGGTGTTCACGACAAGATGTGGAAGGTTCTTCAGCAGAAGGCACAGGTTACGGATGAATACAAGTCCGCATTCGAGTCCATCTATCCGAAACTTATCGAGGGCAGATACTCAAAGGGAGACGGCTCGCTTATGAAGTGGATCAAGGAGAGTAATCCTAACTTCGACGTTTCGCTATACAAGGACCTCATGCAGTCTATAGAGATTCAGCGCTCCGAGTTTCAGACATCACAGGAGAGAATGCTCGATATCATCCGTGAGCACGAGACGCTCGTGAAGACATATCCGGCGAAGTGGTTCATCTCTGACACCAAGCCTATCGAATACAAGGTTATCTCCTCATCCAAGACAAAGATGATCATGCAGCTTGGAGAGGATAACGACGTAGACCTGTTCAAGAAATAACGGCTTATGGAAATATTCATATTTCTAATCCCATTCGTGGTTGCTGCTTTCCTGTTGATTTTCTTCAGGAAGCAGACCACCTGGTGGGAATACGCAGTACTCATTGTTCCATCCATCCTCATAGGTATCCTCATGGAGTTCGTGTTCAAACAGTCAAATGCTGCTGACACGGAGTATCTCGGAAGCTACGTGACAAGAATCCGTCATTACGATGCATGGAATGAGTACATACACCGCACGTGTACAAGGACCGTTGGAAGCGGAAAGAATCAACGTACGGAAACGTATGATTGCTCGTATGTTGACTATCACCCTGAACGTTGGACTTATTTCGATGCTAGAAATAAAGAGGAGTACTTCATGACCGACAACGAGTTTAATGTAGTCAGAAAGATTCTTGGAACACCTAGCGTGTTCATTGATATGCACAGGGATTACTACACTAAGGATGGTGATGCTCAGGAATGGGCGTGGGATGGTTCCATCGAAAACTCATACGCATTATCCTCGGAGCATGATTATAAGAATAAAGTGAAAGCCTCACGTTCTATTTTCAAGTTTGAGGATATAGATTATCAGCAGGCGCGAAAGCTTGGACTGTTCGAGTATCCGGATATCGTTCTTTACGACCAGAATACTGTTCTCGGACTGAAGATCCCGAAGAATCAGGAGAAGGCGATGAGATGGCTGAACGGATACTATGGCGAGCGTAAACAGTTTAGGGTATTCGTCCTGTTCTTTACAAACAAGCCGGAAGAAATCGTTGAAAAGCAGCGCTCATACTGGCAGGGCGGCAACAAGAATGAACTTGTCGTGTGCGTCGGTATTGATAAAAACAAGAATGTCAAGTGGTGCAACGCATTTTCATGGTGTGATAGCCCGGTCGTAGGCATTAAGAGTAGAGACTGGTTTATGAGCAATCCCGTAAATCTCGAAAAGTACGCAGAGTATATCGGTCCAATCGTAGAAAAGGAATGGCGCAGAAAGAACTTCGAGGATTTTGATTATCTTACCATAGAGCTTACCGACGGGCAGTACTGGGCCATCATTATTCTCTTGCTGATATTCAATATCGGAATGAGCTTCTGGATTGTAACCAATAATTATAAAAACGATTTGTAGCGTATGAAAGAAAGATTAAAAATGATTTTCGACCGCATCGACATCTTTGTCGTGTGCATTGTCTTCGGGTGCTGCCTCACAATAGCTGAGGTATTCATAGGAACCTGGGTATGGTTTGTTCTTTTGTTTATAATGACTTCCCTCATTACCGAAGTCTGCTACACCCTCCGATGCAACGAGAAGCTTCAAATAGAGCTGATAGAGGCAAAGGAGAAGCTGAAGGAGGCTGAGAAAGAGTCGGATACTGCAATCCATCAGATTGTCAAGAAGAGTAGGATTATCCGCTCCTACGTCTTACTGGAAATGTTGTGGAGGGAAAGATGGTCATGCGAACACGCAAAGGTTAATTACTGCAAGCACAGGATAACATTGAGACAACTTATCGATGTGATGAATCATTCCGATAAGATGTGTGATAAGATTTCCAATAAAATCTCTGAGCTTACCAAGGAATTGAACGAACTCGATAAAAAATAGAACTATCATGAAAGAAGAATTTAAAAGTATCGGATGCGGTTAATCATGTATCAAAACAAGGGGAAGAAATCTTCAAAGTACGTAACATGGAAAAAAGATTCTTCCTGGCGCAGACTCCAGATGCAGGAGGATACTATAAGGTTAAGCTTCGCCTCGCCGACGGAAAGCAGAAAAACTTCTTTGTGCATCGACTTGTTGCTATGGCTTTCATCCACAAACCAAAGGATAAAGATTACGTTGATCACAAGGACTGCAATCCGAAAAATAATTGCGTTGACAATTTGAGATGGGTGACCGCATACGAGAATGCTCACAACAGAAACACCAGGAAGCACGTGAAACTTGCAGCAAAGACAATGACTAGATATACGGTAGCTATATGCCGTATATCTAGCTCTGGATATGTGAAGAAATACCCGTCCATAAAAAGCGCTGTTAATGACGGATATTTCTCAGGCAGTATCTACAAATGTCTTAGAGGGCAGATGAAGACTCATCGTGGCTACCGTTGGGCTTATCAGAGTTAACGTAGTCTATAACCATTCTGTTCGCCTCGTCAACTGCCTTGTTGTCGTATTTGACATAGATGGCTGTAACCGTCTTCTCCCATACGGAGTGGCCCAGTGCTCGGCCGATTGTTTCGAGTGAAATACCTATCTCTGACGCAAACGTCGCCCAGCTATGCCTGTTGTAGTACGAAGAAATCTTGCTGTCGATAGGGTGAGGTGATGCCTGTCTCATATCCTTAGGATTCTTCGGGCCAATCCTTCTCAGCGTACGGTTCATGTTGTTCGTGAAGTGGTCCACGTCGAAAGTTCCTGCATCTTCGAAGAACCTGAGCAGGTACTGCGGCTTTCTGCTGCGGTATCTGCTTATTATCTCCATAGCCTCTGGCTCCACCTTAATGTTGTACAATCTACCTGTCTTGTTTCTGTAGTAGCTTATCCTACCATTGTGGAAATCCTCCTTCTTTAGCGTCAGTAGGTCCGAAACATTGATGCCTATGAGATAGAACCCCAACATGAAGAAATCGCGGTACAGAGCCTGCTTGCCGTGTAATTTGGCATCCCTAAGTTCTCTAATCTGCTCCAGTGACAGACAGCGCTTCCTGGTTTCCTCCTTTTTGAGCTTGATATAGTGGAACGGAAAGTTCTGTGTCTTACCATCATCGATGGCCTTCTTGAAGACTGCCTTGATGTGTGTGATGTCGTTCGAGATACCATTGGCCTTCCTTCCCTTATCCATCTCATGCCTGATGAACCCTTCAAGCCAGTCCTTGGTTATTGTATTGAAACTGCACTTACCATCGTATGCCTCTACGCATCGGTAGGTTCTCTCATAGCTTCTCCTGGTATTCGGTCTCTCTCTTGTCTCTGCGAATGCCTTCATGAAACTGAGGAACGGAGACTTGTCTTCTTTCTTTGCTCCCGTACAAATCTCCTTCAGATGTTCCTTCATCATATCCGACGACTCGTCATGATGGTCAAGGATATAGCTCTCACACTTGGCATACAGCTCCGCAAGCCTTCTCGTCTTCGCTTTTGCTGACTTGTCTGACTTCGGAAACATCATGCCGCTGAACTTCTCGGTTGTCTGCAACCCGGTGTAGACATAGAACCTCTTCGTCATGTGGGTTACTGAGAAAAATACCTTGTTTGTCTTTGACTCTACATATACCTTCATAGCGATGATTTCTTTTGTAATCCTTCAATCTACAGGTAAACCACACTTGCATATTACTTGCAAAAAGCAACCTCAGATTACCTTAAATTACCTTTTTATGGCATTTTTATGTAAAATAAAAGGATTGTTATTTTACTACTATTGCTGATACACAGAGACTTACAGAGTTAGGATGCCTAATTTTGTACTGTAATCATCTTAATTTTATAAGTCCCTTATTATCAATTATTTATAAATTCTTGTTTTCTGTTACTTGCATATTGCTGACAAAGTTTATATTATTGTCACAACATAAATACCTGCGCAAATTCTTTCTGCGTAGAATTTGTTCTTTCTAAGCTCATCGACAAGTTTTCTGACGCAAGAGCTTTCTGTTTCTATTAAGGCAAAGCCTAAGCCGATATACCCAATCTTTTCTGTTGCTATTCTAGAGTTTACAAGTTTGTTTACGGCCTCGTCACCTTGGTACATAAAGTATCCGTAGAAGTCTGCGTCTGGTCTTATGTCATCAAATTGTTTCCCGATGATTATTAACTTGGAACTCGCTTCCGATTCTTCGAAAAAGCGCACTACATCTTCGCAAGCTCTTGCTAGATCAAATCTATTGTAGATTTTTCCGTCAAGGATTTCTTTAGCTGTTTTCATATATCACTACTTATTTCAATTTTCTTGTTTTCTTTTTCTTCGTAGTTTGAGAAGTATTGCACCTGCATCTCATGCTTGATGTTGTCTATGCTTAGATATATAGACCTCTTCGAGCCTTTGGATGGGTTGTAGTGCCACATATACATATCAACTCCTTCCCATTTCATGTCCCCGTTTTCCCCTTTAGGGTACTTCTGTTTGTATTGCTTGAGAAGTGTGAAGTATGCATCCTCTAGTTCGCTTTGCGTTCTTTTCTCGAATACAAACTTTACTTGCGTGATTGAGTCATTGCTAGTGTCATAGTGCACTTCTTCTCTTACATTATTGAAACCAGCAAACTTAACCTTGAACTTCTTTACTCCAGAAACCGTTTCGTATGGTCTGTATCCCTTGGTCGCAAGGAATGCAGTGTATTTCTTTGCTGGTCGTAGTTATGTCTCTTCCCATTACAACTTGCGAATAAGATGTATAGGAGAACAACGCTGCTGTCAATATCATTAATATTCTCTTCATGATTTATATTTTTATTAATTATATTGCCTTTAATGACCCAAGAACCTTGAACACCTTGATTATTGCCTCCTTCGGTATCTCCTGATCCTCGAACTCCTTGTTGTATGCGTGGAGGGTGAAGTGAGCATCGTCCGAACCCTTGCGGACAATCTTGACCGTTCGCAGGTCGTTCGTAGTCATTATGGCGTACACCTCGTTCATCGGAAGGAAGCTCTGCCAGTCCTCTACGGCTTTCAACGCGATGATGTCACCGTTGCTGATGACCGGCTTCATGCTGTCTCCAGACGCACGGCACCAGAAATCTGCCTTCTCGTAGCCAGGGATTGAGATAAACTTCGTTGGCACGTTCGGGGGTGTCGTTATACAGCTCGTCGTAACCAAGGGCGAACTCAACGTCGTAGAAAGGGACACCAAGCACAGGTTGCATAGTCTCTTTCCTATTAAGCGGTTCGCCTATGTACTTATCCCCGGCTCCAGTTTCAAGCCAGTCCTTGTTGACCCCGATGGAATCACATATAAGTCTGTAATCCCTAGACGTGATAGGAACCTTTCCGTTTAGCTTTCGACTCAGATTAGAGGAGTTCATTCCAACTTTCAGAGCAAAAGCATTACTCGTCAGTCCGCTATCAGCAATTACGGATTTGATTCTTGTAATGATGTCGTCCATAATTTCCTAATTTTAGTTTCAAATATGTAACTAAAACCGAGAAAAGTGTTAAATACTGTATAATGTCCTACATTTCTTGCGTTTTAATTTGCGTATGTCGGACAATTATTGTACTTTTGCACTCGTGATTCGGTTAAAGCAACAAAGCAATACCGACACAAACGGAGGGCAAAGCGACCGAAAGTGCGCTATCTTACATTCACACTGCAAAGATACAAACTTTTTCGCTTCCCTCCAAATATAATATGTTAAAATTAAAGCAAGCAAGATGAAAAAGTTGACAAAGACGGACATTTTGAACATTAAGCCTGGAAAATTCGAGGTTTTTGTGTTTGAGACAGCCAAAGCTATCATGTCGGCTAGGCAGTACGCTTGGCTGATAGGTAAGACCGAACCGCCTGAAGGTGTGGCTAGGTACAAAACGAAGGCTAACTTCGAGAACAAGACGCTGGTCATCGAGGCTGTCCCGGTTGAGTAGTAAACTTTAGACAGTTAGTGTATGAATGATATTTGTAAAACTATGATTAGTCCAATATTTGGAGCTATTCGAATATCAGGAACGAAAGAAAAACCTATGTTTTGTCTTTCTGATGTTTGCAGGGCATTGGATATTAAAAATTCACGTGACTGCAAAACAAGACTTTATCAAGACGGTGTCGTTTTAACCGACGGGGTCTCTGAAACAACAAATCAGTATGGAGTTACGACTTCACAGAAAGTACAACTTACTTATATAAATGAAGCTAATTTTTATAAGTGTGTGTTTATGTCTCGTAAGTCAAATGCCGAAGATTTTCAAAAGTGGGTCTTCGATGAAGTGCTTCCGAGTATTCGTAAAGATGGCGGATATATGGTCGATAAAGATAATGAGACCGAAGAGGATTTGATGGCTAGAGCACTTGTCGTTGCACAAGCTACCCTTAAAAAGAAGAGACGAGCGGATCAAACAGCTTGAGCAGAAGTCGAAAGAAGACGAACCATATACAGTGTTTGGTAGGGCGATGACTATCGTAAAGGATTGGATGTCTCCTCGGTGAGTTTGCAAAGATTTTAACGCAGAACGGAATCAAGATAGGGCAAAACAATCTCTTTAGATGGATGCGAGATAACAATTATCTTTGCAAGACTGGAGAGAAGTGGAATTTACCTCTTCAACGATATACTGAGCAAGAGCTGTTTGTTGTGAAGCCAGACTATCGAAAAGGAAAAGATGGCGAGCTTATACAAGTCTTCACTACAAAGATTACTGGTAAAGGGCAAATGTACTTCATAAATAAGTTCTTAGGAAATCCGGATTTGCTTGACGGATATTATAATGGTAATAAAAAGTAAGATTATGACACAAGAAGAAGTTAACGATAAGTTCCGTAAGGAAAATCACTGTGAGCAATATTTGGTTAATGGTTGTTCTGAATTTAACGAGGCGGAATATCAAGTTTCAACAGTAACAACCTTTTCTGTTGACGAAAAGCTGAATCCGGTTAGCATAAGCGAAGATTTGGTTTGCTTGGAAATATTCGACAACGATTCCGACGAGGAGGGGGATGATAGATTAGCTACACATATAATGCTAAGTCGAAAAGGTGTTCTTTCTCTCATAACCAAGTTGTCAAAAGCTGCTGAACTCTTACGTGATAAATATACTATATAGTCTTATGGAACCGAAGTATCACACAAAGGTCGGTATCGACGTGGTGGAGAAAATTATCTCGTTGAAGGAAGTAGACCAGGAATTCCTGACCAATAAGACAATCCTGGAATACCTTGGTGGTGTTAGCAAGGAATACATAAAAGATTTGAGAGAATCGGGTATTCTGCCTTACTATAAGGTGCGAAACACCATATTCTATAAGGTGTCTGATGTTCGCAAGATGGTAGAAAAGAATAGGATCATCTGCTAGCATTGAAAGTATGATGAATATTGGTATGGTTAAAGTTATAGATTTGTTTCATTTGCTCGTGAGAGTATGATTGTTAGTTATTAGTTATTTGGGTTTTATCTACAGCGGTAGATACTTTGGGGCGATGTCTGTTCGTTTTTAGCTTCTTTCGCCCCAAATCAGACTGAGTAGCTCAGTTGGATAGAGCATCGTTTTCCTAAAACGAGGGTCGATGGGTCCGAATCCCTCCTCAGTCACACTCTTTTTTAGTTCCGTTTCATAAGTATCTCGAACGGCGCAAAGATAAGCCCACGACCTTATAAAGTAGGTAGTTCGGGCAGCTACAATCTTGCATCGGGAGAGGTTCGGAAAGGATTGGAAAAGTAGTTCTTTGACATATTGATGCACAGAATAGTATGCGTGGAAAAGAAGTAGCCGGAGAGCATCGATGGATGCCGTGACCTGGCGAAAAGGACGCACGACATACGAAAAACTAGTCAGTAACAGATATTACATAGACTATACCGATGAACTATGCTGAAACATCAGCACAAGCAAAGGGCATAATATAGGTCTGTATCGTTTGCTATGTAGTATTCTAGTCGAAGTATGTATTATTGCCATCTTACGTGTAAGATATTTATAATATGTATGGAGTGTCATACGGAACGTAAATGCTAGCTGTATCGGGAATACGGAAACGATTAATATCGTGGCATTCACAAACGACAGAAAGTTCCATGGTTTTAGATACATAAAACAGCAGGGTATGGTGTAAGTTGTATTCTTGCACACCTCGCACAATAGATGATACCTCTTCTTATCGTGTGAGATAGTGGCGGTTCGATTCCGCCTCCCTGCACAAATTTTCAATTATTATTATTAGATAGTACAACGTTTATTACGAATATATAAGTCTAGCTAACTCTGAACAGAGTTAAGTCAAAGAATGAGACTTTAACACTACTTTAAAGTGGAGATTACTTCTCAATACTTTAATTAAATAACAACAAAGAGGAGACTGGTGTAATTGGAAGCACAGCGACAACTAGATGATACCGTTCTTATCGTCGTGAGATGGGGGTTCGAGTCCTCCGTCTCCTTCAAAAAGTAATTCATTGTATTTCATATTCAATTAAAAATGCAGCTCGTCTGTGAAGATAGGCTGCACACATCGCAGGTTGGAGCAGTTGGTAGCTCGCTAGGTTCATGACCTAGAGGTCACAGATTCGAGTTCTGTACCTGCCACAAATGTTTATTTTTTAAGCTCTAAATTGTTTATATGTGAAAAGATTGTTCATTCGCGTATCTGGTCTGCGAAGATAGGATACGTCATTCCCATTTAGAATAGATTATTTTTTATTTTCTATGAGAGAGTAGCTCAGTAGCAGAGCACCAGGGGAAGGCCCTTGGAGGTCGATGGTGCGAATCCATCCTCTCTTCCCAATTTTCTTTCGTTTTTCAAGAATTTTGATTGGTTAACTTATGCGTCGCCCAGTAGCTCAACTGCATAGAGCCGTGGTATCCGCGAGGTTGGGAGTTGGAGTCTCCCCTGGGCTTCTTAGGTAAAATCCGAAAATGTTTTTTACTTTTTAGCTGACAGCGGTCAGTCTCTTTTCAAAGTATTTTTTTTGAGTATTAAATAATCCTCTTGCCTGTGAAGGTAGGAGGAACAAGCCGCATTAGCTCAGTTGGTCAGAGCAGCCTGGCATGGTGGTTGGTCGCAGGTTCAAGTCCTGCATGCGGCTCACTTAATTGTGAGTGCCATAAATTTATAGTTTTTGATTATTTGTTTGTGGGAGTGAGGGAGTCAAATCTTCCTCCTCCCTTTAACATTGGCTTTCTACTCCATAAAACATTACCACGTGAAACCGCCTCTCCTGCCTTGCGTGGTAGGCTAAACGGAGAGGTTTTACTATACAAGATGAAAGTTAAAAATACAATAAGAATCAGTAAGGAAAACATTAATGCACTTCAGAAACTGGAATGCGTAGAAAGCGTAGAACAGAGCGGAAGGGACATTATTGTTCGCCTTAAACCGGAATATACGGACGGTAAACTTGAGGCCCGAAAGGGTGAATATCTTATTCAGTGGGGGAACAAAATGTGGCAGAGGTATGGCTCTGATGCTATCAATCTGCTTTCCAAAAATCCCGGAGCGGAGGCCGGCAAGACATGGGACGCGTAGGTTCAAAGAAGTATTACGCTCCTGACGGGAACGAATACGATTCAAGAGAGGAGTATCTGTACATACAGACCATCCTAGATGATCCTGGCATAAGCTGCATACACAGACAGGTAACCATCACGGCAATCAATCCGGTATGGATGATGAAACCAAAGCAACTTAAGACTAAGGTTAAGTACGAGAGAAGGTCACTGCTTTATGGGCATAACTATACTGCCGACTTCGTATATCGGGAAGGTGATAGGATTGTGATATGTGATGTCAAGAGCCTCTATACCTCGCAGCTCAGAGAGTTCTCGATAACAACAAAGGCTGTCGTGGCAAGACTTATCGCTCACAACAGGAAACGTCATAACGGCGAGTCTGTCGTGATATTCCGTAAGGCTATCAAGATAAAGAAGGATGAGTGGAAAATCGTTGATTATCCACCGTCCGAATGTACTATTATATATAATAAGGTGTAAAATCTAAAAGATATGGGTATAATTTTCATTAGTTTACTAACCACAGTAGCTATGTTCGCGGCAATATCATTCGTAGCACATCTCTTTGGTTGGGACAAAGAAGACTAGTAGTTTAATTATAAATATTTTTAATTATGAAGAAAGACAAGATTAAGTTGAGCTTTGAAGTGGACCGCTTCAAGGTTATCAAAATGCTCGCAAAGAACTGCGAGTCCGCAGAAGAGTACAATGAGATGATGAAAATCATCGATGGCACTGATGAGGTCGTTCGTGAGGATGCTTCACTTGAAAGCACTCATTGTTTGCTGATTCTCGATAGATTGCTGCATAACAATCCTAACGCTCTCCTCGGTGTTCGCCTTAAGAAAGAGAAAGCTGAACTGGATTCTCCTGGAGAGGATGAAGAGGAAACCGAAGAGATTGCCGGCGTCGTCAAGATTACTGGCGAAGAGGCAAAGGGCTTCATCGACTATATTAAGAAGTTGGCTGAGAAAAAGAAGGAGGGTCAGTAATGGGCGTAGTATCAAGGTACGGCAACCTGTATGATGTCAAGAAGAACATCATCTGCCACGCTCCTGTCACTTCTTCACATTTCGAAAGTATTTTGAAGAAGTGACAATTTGCTTCATATGATGACTAGCGTAACAACGCCGGAGCTGTTTGGCATCCACGCATCAAAGAAATTCAAGCGTGGACGCTGGCGTCGAGTATTAACACATTAATTCATATAACAATGGCAAAAGAAAAAGCAACTATTTCAGCAACCCTCGGTCATGAGTATGAGGACCTGGAGGAGCGTGAGGATTTCCTCGCCAACAACGCTGACTCCGTTGAAAAAATGGAGTTCATCAAGCGATTCAATTCTGATGAGCTGATGAAGAAGAAGGACCTGTTCGCTCTTCAGTCTGCACGTGCATCTGACATCGAAGAGGAAATCAAGGATTTCCGTGAGCAGAAAAAGGCAGAGCTGAAGCCTATCAAGGAAGAGATATCTTCTCTCCTTAAGGAAATCAAGCAGAAGGGTAGCATGGTTAACGAGAAGGTTTACAAGTTCGTTGACCGTGAAACAAAGATGACTGCCTTCTATGACAAGGAGGGTAATCTTGTTTCTTCCCGTCCGGCAACACGTGACGAACTCCCTAGCAATGTATACTCAATTAACCGTGACAAGCAGGCTATGTAGTCTGCTTTCACTTTGTTTTAACTTTTAAATATTTTATAAAATGGACAATGAAAAATTACAAATAAACCTCGCTCCTGATCAGGAGTCTACGGAGCTTGTTATCCGTGAGGTTGGTAACGAGAACCCTTATAAGCTTCCTGCAAAGGAACCTCTTAATCTTAGTGTGCATGGTGTCATTACCTGTATCTATGCTTTCCTTGAAAAGCGTTGGGGTACAGAGCAGATTGACAAGGAGCACACACATATCCAGGTCAATCGAGAGGAACTTACCGTTACCCTTGTAACAAACGAGAACGATATGCGCAAGATGCAGACTATCGTCGCCACTATTCAGCTGTCTCGACAGTTTTTGGGATTCCATATCAATGATGGACAGTTGTGGAAGCCGGTGCAGCTTGGCGACTTCTTCCGTCTCAACCGTTCTTACTTCGAGACGAAGGAGAAGAACATGGAACTCGTCAATCTCCTCAAGAGCTTTTCAGCAAAGGTTCAGACAACAATCAAGAAGGAGCTCAACGATAATGGTTCTGTAACTGACAACTACGAGAAGGCTGTAGACTCCAACCTTCCTTCATCGTTCGTTATCAACGTTCCAATCTTCAAGGGCGCAGAGCCTGAGAAGCTTTCAATCGAGACTATCGCTCACGTCGAAGGTAACATGGCATTACTGACGCTTATCTCTGCTGATGCAGAATGTATCATCGAAGAATCCCGCGACAAGATTATCAATACGGAGCTTGACAAGATTCGCAAGCTCTGTCCTGAGATTCCTATTATGGAAGTGTAATGACAGAAATAGAAAACAGAATAGCAAGAATGCCCGCCAAGATGGCTTTTGCTGTACTTGACTTGCGTAAGGTGCATGCGTGCATCATGGAACTTCCACGGAGCAAGTCTGTACAGCTGGCCAGAAAGGCGGCATACCTCAACTACATAGAAGGTGAGGGCAGAAAACTAGGTAAGATTCCACTTCACTACGATTACGTCAACGAAAAAGGTAATGTGGCGACCGTGGAAACTTACTTCAGATATTTAGATAGAATACATTAATCATTCCCGGTATGGCAAACAGTAGATTCGCTCTCCACTATAAGAGGAGTTGTCACGATTGTATCTTCCTTCAGATTTGTACTGATCCTAACGCAAGCTACAATGGAGATTACGTTTGCAAAGACTGGGAATGGAAGTATCAGTGATTAATTTTTAAACAAAAAAATAAATGCCAATTATTAAAAAAGATGACGTTACTCCAGAACGTCCGGTTATTATTGTTCTTTATGGTCAGCCTGGTTCAGGCAAAACATCAGTTGCAACTACAGCAGAGGTTCCTTTGCTCGTAGATACAGACAGAGGTTATGACCGCAGTGTTCAGCGAGTAGACACCCTCGTAGCCAACCGATGGGAAGATATCTTGGGTGCTCAGAATAATATGAGCTCCTACAAGACAATCATCGTTGACACCGCAAAGGCAACGCTTGATGACTATCTTTCAACTTATGCAGTTCAGACCGACTACAAGCTGGCGAAGAACACATTGAAGAAGTTTGGCCGTATGGCTGATGGACTTCAAAGAAGTTCGTCAACGTACTCTGTCAGAATGGTTCGGATATAATCTTTATCTGCCACGACAAAGGAGCAGTCAGAGGGTGATATTATCAAGCACTCTCCAGATTGTACCGGTCAAGGTCCAAGGATTTGCTTTCTCCGTATTGCTGATCAGGGTCGGTTTTATCTCTCTCATTAATGCAAGGCGCACAGTATCGTTCGAGCCTAACGACAACTACGTCGGTAAGAATGTCGCTCAGATTCCTATGACAGAGATTCCTGATGCAACCTCTCCAGAGTTTGCTACATTTATGGCGGACATTATCAAGAAGGTGAAGCAGTCTATTCAATCTAAGTCTGAGGCACAGCGTAAGGCCAACGAGCTTATCACTAAGTTGCGTGGAGAGCTTGCGAAGGTCGAGGATGATGAGTCTGCTGCAAAACTCCTGGCTGATTGCAAGGAACTCCCACAGATTATGAAGCAGCCGTTCTTTAACGAGATCAACACCGCCCTCACAGCAAAGGGATTCGTTTTTGCTGACAACAAGTTCACTAAGCCTGCCGAGGATAAAAAGTCTGCCGCCAAGAAGACAGAGAAGAAGGAAGAGGCTAAACCTGCTGATGATGGGAAAAAGTAGCAAGCCACTTGTCAGAGTGACAACTATAGAGTCTTTCAGAAGATACATCGAACAGAGTGAACATGACAACTTTGAGATAACAGAACAGAGCGTTATAGATAACATTGTCGGAGAGTTTCAGGGCAATGAGTACACAAGGGTTGGAACTGCCTTTCACGCAATCGTCGAGACCGGTTGCCAACCTTGCGTTATCGCTCCTGCCGGTTACAGAACGTTTACTTACTATGGTAAGGAAAAGCAGGAGCCGGTGCCGGAGGGTAGAACTTTTGATATAGAAGGCTACCCTGTGACGCTTGACCTTTCACAGATTAAGGTTGCTCTGGACTACCGCTACCAAAACATTGAGGCTTTCCACGAGATACGCAAGTATAAAGACTATGGAAGAGCCGTAGTAACCGGATGTGCCGATATGGTAAACGGATTGCAGCTCCGTGACATTAAGACAAAGTATAGTACTCCTTCTGATTGTCAGTACTACGATTCCTGTCAATGGAGATTCTATCTTGATATGTTCGGAGCAGATATCTTCGATTTTGACCTCTTCTGCTTTGATGGTTATAAGCTCGAAAAGCACGGGTATGATGTTCGTGGTCTTCCGCTCATACCTTACACTCCAGCTATCCGTGTTTACCGATATGACGGGATGGAGCAGGACATTCATAACCTCCTAGACCAATTCTTGGATTGGTGTGAACTCAGAGGCTTGACTCAGTATTTATATAACACAAAAATTGATTAACATGGAAATGACAGGTGTCGTGATTGCCATTCTTCCGGAGCGTTCTGGAACGTCGCAGCGAGGAGAATCGGAAATCACAGTCTTTTGTAATCGAAACACAGGAGCAATATCCAAAGCATCTCTGTTTCGAGGTTTTCGGTGCTGACAGGATTGCACAGTTTAATATCAAGGGTGGTGAGACAATCACTGTTCAGTTTGATATCGATGCAAGACAATATCAGGACCGTTGGTTTAACAGTTTCAAGGCTTGGAATATTATTCGTCCGGGTCAGCAGGCTCCTGTACAAGGAGGCTATAACGTTGGAAATTCTCAGGCAGGCGCCCAGGCAGCACAAGCAGCACAACAGGCAGCTATGGCCGGAGTACCAAACCCGACGAACCCGCAGAATCCGTTTCCTCCAGCCCAGCCACCAGCTCAGCCGCAAGGGAATTCTAGCGACGACCTTCCCTTCTAGCCTAGAAGGCAAGCTAAAGCTGATTAAAGATACATTCAATGCTGAAATAGTATGATGTATAATACTAAGAATCCTCTTGAAGTACAGAATCTCAGACTAAAGATAGAGAAGCTGATTGAAAAGCAGAGTATGGTAGAGGTCGTGGAAAAGAAGGCAAAGACACTTCAGCAGTTGAAGTACCTTCATACGATACTCGCTTACTTCGGCTTGCAGACCGGCAATACTCTAGATGAAGTCAAGACCTGTTATTTCAAGAGGATTGTCAATAGAGACTTATTCGTGCGACAGAAGCACGATGATCTGCTCGGAACAGACAGGGAATACGTAATATCGACAGCAAAGCTTACGAAAGAAGAGTTATCTGAGGCTATCGAACGCTTCAGAAACTGGTCTAGCAATATAGCCGGCATATATATTCCTTCTTCAGAAGAGTACATCGCGCTTCTGCACATCGAACATGATATTCAGAATTCAAAACAATATTTATAAACAATGATGTTACCTAAAGAAATAAGACAGAAGTCGAGTGAGCTTTTCCCGAATGACTTGGAAAAGCAGAAAATCTTTTGTATGGGTGCTGCGTTCTCGTTAGGCAATGATTTGTCGGATTTCGAGATTACTACAGAGCAAAAACAAGAAGAATATTATCCTTGCAAAGAAGCTCTTGAAATGTGGCTCTCATATAAGAAAGAAAAACGTCAGACTTACAAGCCACGTGGGTTAGAAGCTCTTAAAAAGAAACTTCTACAGTTATCAAGCGGAAATCCCGAATACGCAAAGGTTATCGTTGAGTATTCTATGGGCAACAACTATACAGGGTTGTTCGCTCCTAAAAATAATGGCGTAAATAGTTATGAACAACAGCAACGAACTTTCAACAAGATTAACTCAATCCTTGCCGGATGAGTATAAAAAAGCAATCGAAGAATTTGGCGCGCAATACGCTTTGTTCTTAAACAAATACCCGACTCTTCAGAAGAGAATCAGCAGTGTTCCTACGGTATATGACTCTGTAAAGAACGGCGGTCTTTCGTTTGTGGAAATCGATAAGTATTTCAAGGATGGGGCAAGCGAATGGTGGATCAAAACGATGGTCATAGACTTATTTATGGTCCTTGGTGCGTTCGATGCCACTACTCCTTACCAGTTTAAGGCGATTGCTCAGAGAATCAGGCAGGAGTACTACCATGTTACACCTAGCGAGCTCACAAGGTTCTTCTATGAGTTCTCGATGGGCGAGTATGGAGAAATCTATGTCGGTAAGACCGTGAATCCTCAGAGACTATTCATCGCCCTCGACAAGTATATGTGCAAGGTATACGAAAAGCGAGCCGAAATAGACAGCCAGAGAAACCTCGATAAGCAGAAGATAGAGGATGAGAAGGCTAGGATGAACGCTATATCCTACGAAGAGTATTGCCGCAGGGTAGGCATAGACCCGAAAGAATCCCCTCTTGAAAAGCTAAAACAAAAACTTGAAAAAGAATCAAAACGAGACCAAAATGGCAGACGTAAGTAAAATGGCAGAGGAATGGCTCTGTGATCATCCTGATGCGACAAAGAAAGAAATATGGATGGCCGGTTATTGGAAATCAACTGATAACTGGTGTAACCGAACCAAGTAAATTTTAGAATTATGGCAGAAAGAAAAGTGAAACCAGAAATCATGCATTTGATGATTCTTAGCAAATGCAATTACAAATGTGAATTATGTTGCAATAAACTGTACGACATTGAGAAAAATTCCAGTCGCTACGGTTAAGGAGCTAGAAAACAATACATACTTTGTGTATTACGGGCGGAGAACCATTCATGGCAAGTATCGACCTTGATGATTTCGCCCGCAGTGTCAAGAATGATTTCCCGAACATCGAAAACATATTCGTCTATACAAGTGGGCTCATTCTCATGTATCGTTTACCACATATTTTTTCTTATATTGATGGCCTTAGTATTTCTCCAAAAAGTATGAAAGACTGGTTGGCTTTGGAAAAAATTGCCAACAGCACCTCTCGTGATTACCTTAACAATATTTCTAGATTGTCTAGTAACCGCTTGTATGTGTTTAAGGAACAGATTTCATTTTTCGAGGAAAGATTTAAGCCCATCGCGAAGAAACTGAACCTTAACGTTTGGTATCGTACGTGGGATAAGGAGTTTAAGACTCCAGACAATGAGATTTTCAGAAGATTACCAATACTTTTAAATTAGTTGATTATGGTAGAAAGCAAAGGTAAAATCGCAGAAGTTACTAACGCAACCACCAAGCAGGCGATTGTGTTCATAGGAGTTTACTCTTGGGTTGTCGTAAGAAACCTAGGAAGAGCAATAAACAAGGCAGTTCACAAGCTGCCTTGGTTGTTCATAGTTGTGACAATAGTAATATCATTCATCGTTAGCTTCGTCTTTATTTCTAAGGCTAGAGCAGAGCGGGATAGCTGCAATCAGAAGCTGGTACACGCAACGCAGCAGCTTGATAGCTATATGGCTGCATACGGAAACATTAAATCAAAGTAAATATGAAGAGATACAAACATACAATAGTGATGATCCTGCTCGTTATTGCAGCTTTCATCGCAGGCTACGGATTCATCTGCTTCATGGTTGAACACATTTTCCTTTCGCTTCTGATGCTGTTCTGTATCAGCTGCGCATTGGCAGTAGAGAAGGAGGTGTAGGAATGTCGGCATATAATTTCACACCGAAAGGAGCATTCTTCATCAACTACAAGGAGCCGGACAGGGAAACAGTAGACCATATCACTTCACTCTATTACCTCATTATCGGTTCTCTCGCTACAATCACGCAGACGGCAATCAAAGACTTACACGACAATCTCAGTGAGAGGAAAGACCTGTTTAAGCATGAGCTTAAGTATCGCATAAAGGAGGCATTCTCCCGTTCTGAGGCTCTTATCGGTATATTCAAGAAGTATACTGCCGAGATTTCGCAGTATGAACTCTGGCTTGATATTACAGACAGCATGGAGGAAGACCTGAAGATTGATATACAGAGACTCTTCTATACGACCGACAACATTCTTCTGAAAAACAACATCAAGGAACACAAGCTTCAGGCGTATGCATGCGTAGCCTACAACCTGTCAATCATGCTGTACGATATGTGTACGAAGTTTGATGACGTTATGAGTGAACGTGGCATCAGTTCCGGCAGCATAAGACCTTGCGGAGAATTCATTCAGTCTATGTATGGCATGTATGCCTCGATGAGGGAGGTAGCCAGGATCCTTATACCGGACAAGGATGCTGAATACTTCAAGGAAGACGGTCAGATTTACAGGGCTTTGCAGGTGGTTGCAATGAAGGTATGCAATCCGGAAAGGATAGACAACGCTGCCGACGAAGGACTGAAGCTTAATGGCGTTGACTATCATGGTGAAGAACACCAGAATAACGCATTCCTCCCTTGGAACGGCATCCAGGTTAACTTCCTGTCACGTAACTTCGATAAAATGCCTGATGAAGAGCTCGCGAAAGCTCTTGGGCGATCTGTTGGTGCAGTAAAGGCAAAAATGAGACAACTTAAACTAAAAAGAACGGAATAGTATGAGTGGAGGCGCATTTGATTATGCTCAGTACAGAATTGCTGATATATACACGGAAATAGAGGATGAAATCTACGGACATCCTCTTGATGATGAATTTGACGTAAATCGGTATATTGAAGATCATTGGTTAGAGGATTCCGAGAAAGAATACGTTCGTAAGCATCATCATACAATACCTAATCGTAGCGAGTATTCTAAGGAAACCATCAAGGAGTTCAAGAAAGGTATAGCTCTACTAAAGAAAGCCGAGATTTACGCACAGCGCATTGACTGGTTACTTAGTGGCGATGATGGCGAAGATAACTTTCATAAGCGTTTGAAACACGACTTGGAAGAATTAAAACGTAAAAAGACAATAGCTTATGGAAGATTTACCTATTGGGTCAGAAATACGTCTTAAAGGTGGTTAAGACAGAGAAAGAACAATGTAATGGCTGTTTTTTCGATGAGATATGTAACAATATTTATGAGAATGTTTGCGGTGATTTTAACTGTAGTGCAAACACTAGAAAAGACGGAAAGAATGTTCAATTTAAAAGAGTGAAGTGATTATGATAGACAAATATAAAATAGCAAAAGCTGCACGACAAATATCAGAAAAGGTTGTAGATGATAAAGGTTTTGATGATTCAAAGCCTACACATCTTGCATTCTTAGATGGTCATGTTGATGGTTTTAATGCAGGTGCCAAATGGATGCGAGAAGAGTTCTTGAAGGAGTTGTGGCATCAAAAAGACGAAGAGCCAGAAGGATATGATGAATGGATATTGCTACACTATAATGTAGGTAACTATTATTCATTAGCCCAAGTAAGAGACTTCAAGTCTTGGAAAGGATTTGTTGAGAGAGCACCTATAAAAAACTGGCTCTATATTGATGATTTATTCAAAAAAGAAGGAGGTGAATATGATTAAGCCAGTTACTATGTACTCTATCATTTGTGACAGATGTGGAAAGACGTTCATTGATGAGTTTAATGGCATTGCGGCTTGGTTGGACGAAGGAACTGCAAAAGAGCAAGCAATGGAAAGCGAATGGGTTGAGATAGGTGATAAGCACTACTGCCCAGACTGCTATGAGTTTGATGAAAAGTTGGATGAGTATGTTTCTAAAAAGGAAGGAGGCAATCAATGAAAACATTTGTATTTGATGTTATGCTCAACGGAAGATTTGTCTGCACATTAAAGTATAAATATTGTGCGCTCTTCCCGATAGATTTTGAAGAATTAGAGAAGTTCGTCCTCAGCAAGAAACCTTCTCTGAGAGGAAAAGACTATAGAATTGCATTTTAATCGAATAATAATATGAAAGTATTTAAGCTACTTCTTGTAAGTATTACTTATTTATTGATAGGAGTGTTAGAAGTGTACAGCTACTTTCTGTTTAAGACAGATATTATTGGCATGTTTGCATTCTTCACTCTTTGGGGGGGTTATAGTAACTTTTATGTCAGAACTAGATAGCAATTAAAAAGTAAAGCGTATGAAACAGAAATATATTGTTGATGATATTGTTATGTATAAAAACAGAATACATACAATCATAGATACACTTGGACTAAATAATTATGAATTATCTTATGTAAGACATTCTGTAAACCAAGCAGAATTATCAGACGTTCCTCTCACTCTAGAGATTCTAGAGAGGAATGGATATAGTAGAGAAGACGGTGCTTTTGGCGTATCTCCCGATTTTAAGAAGATAATTAATGACCCAGCACGAAAGAAAGGATATATCACTTGTTTGAGCATTTATCCTGTCTTTGATAATGATGGATTTAGCTTTTTTTACAATAATCAAAAATTGGCTATTATTCATTACGTCCATGAGCTTCAACATATTCTTTACGGATTGAAAATCAACTCAGAAATGGAGGTGTAGGTATGTTAAGAGAAGATACTAGAGGAATCTGCCACAGACCTTGCATCTACAACGATAAGGACAGGTGTGATATGTGGGATGAGTTATCTGTTCCAGACGAAACAGAAGAGTGTGCAAATCAAATAGATGTTTAACGCCTTCGGGCTAAATTGTGAGAATATGAGTAGAGAACATAGAAATTCAGAAGAACGAAAAGAAAGATTCAAGATTTATCGTCTTAAAGATTATATCTTGGTACATTATCTTTCTCCACGAGATTGTTATTATATTTATGAAAAGGGTGTAGAGCCTCATAGACAGATAGATGATGTTGGTCGTACTACGTCTGACTACAAAGTAACAGGTTACGAAAAAGACAATTATATTGTTATATGCCCTACACTTTGTAACAACTTTCCTATTCTGGTTAACTCAAAAGAGCTGAAAGAGGTTGACTTGACAAACAGTAAGCAACTCTTTGAATTAACAGAATATCTTGGATATTTTACAGATAAAGTCAATAAGGAGATAAAAGACCTTATTGAATATTTCCTAAGTAATGAGTAACTAAACGTCCTGCAAAGGATATAAATAGATATAACATGAGTGAAAAAGTGATTAAATCGTATAAGGGATTCGACAAGAATATGCAATGCCGTGGATTTCAGTACGAAGTAGGAAAAGAGTATGAGATGGACGGAGAAATCAAGTGTTGTAACCGAGGTTTTCATG
>CYGL01000224.1_pt1 | contig 29076 bp, 30 predicted proteins | sample 485531 | NCBI WGS metagenome assembly CYGL01 (sample SAMEA3497897, study PRJEB9818) | human gut metagenome | reverse complement strand
GTTGGACCGTGATGGCATAGGCGCTGAAATTGGTGTCCACAGCAATGGTGGATTACAGTGGGGTTATCTGCATTCCGTTACGTTTGCAAACCAGTTTTACACCGCTAACCAGTTCCATATCATGGACGAGAAACACCCGCCAGCTAAAGGTGTCGGCTTGCGCGGCTCAGTCTCCACAGTTCAGCCCTATGTCGCTGTCCGCTACTATCGTAGAGTTGCCTAAGCGACACGGCGGTAATACGTAACAGTTTGATATGGATTCATGACATTAAGCGTTCCGAACACTTTTACGCCCGAAACTCGTTCATGGCGATTCCAATTGATACCTGAATGGGTTTCCAACGCAAAGCCGGCATCGAACTGTGCCGAATTGCTGAAGTTATTGGTTCCGGAATACCCATTCCATGCTACGTGGATATTAGCGCCAGAATCAATACTTACTCCAGCGCTCACATCGGTCGAACGTCCAACATCGAACGTCTTACTGCCGCCTGTTTTACCAAGCGTGAAATCGCTGTCGTTGGCATCCATACCCACCAGCGTCCTACCTGAGGCATACAGTTCCCAGGAGCCTCCAAGATATGACGCTGGTGACGTATTGGATGTCGTCGCCAGAATCGTTCCTACCGGCCAAAATGCATCCCGAATCTTACGAATGAGATGTTGCGTGCCGTTTTGATCCAAATATGCAACCATTATAGGTTTTGCCTTTCCGTGAAAAGTCGGCAAAACCGGCGGAAACAAGGTGCATAGTCATACGTATGGCATCGTCTACGGCGACTTTTATGGCATGACGATCTTGCATACCAAAGGTGATCCTCATGCGGGCGTTATCGATTACGCGCTCACCGCCGGAAACCGAATCAGGCTGCATACCCGTCCGGTGGTGAGCCAACCTCATATCGGCCACGCCGATACCGTGCCTGGATCGTACGGCGATAATAAACCCACGGAGTACTACCAGAACGAAGGCAACACCACGATGATCTCGTCAATGGATCCATATGTCGCGGTGTATATCTGGCGTAGAACCGCTTAGGCCTTACGCCTCCAGACATATACTGCAACGTACGGCTGAAGACTCGAGTCATCGTAGGATCGTTGCTCAGTTCCATTCGAGTGCGGCGATCTGGAACTCGGAAAGTAGAGATCATGCTTGCCAGGAGCGGTACCTCGTCGTTCGGTACCGCCATCATTGCGCCAGCGCCAGGTGACGGAGAATACGCCATTCACGAACTCCTCCATACCCATGGGCAGCCAATGACTATGCACCTTGTTTCCGCCGGTTTTGCCGGCGGAGAAATCGGTGTCAGTATCGGACGCACTGACCATCACGCGTCCCTGTGCATACCGTTCCCAGGAGCCACCGAACAAACTCGCAGGGGACTCATTGTTAGTGCTGAAATAGAGAGATCCAACGGGCTGGATCCGGTCAAGAACTTTCTTGACTAGATGCCGAGCCCCCCCCTCGTCAAGATATGCTACCATAATGTGTTATCTCCTTAGCTATTGAACATGGCGTCGATGGCGCCGGTTGATATGGATTCATTGTCGTTTAGACCGGTCCACTCGGTCCAAGCGTTCGAACCACCGCTGTTAAAGTTCCGGATGCGAATATAACCACTATTCCCGATATAAAGCTGTATTGCGTCGGAAGTGTTATATGCACTCATCACAATAAGCATGCCAGTGCCAGAATTGGGGAACGGCTTATGCTGCATGGACTGAGACTCGTTCCATCGAATGCTATAGTAACCAGGTTTTTTGAGATCATTCAGATCAGAGCCAGCTTGCGGATATTTCGGCGCATTAATAGTCTCGGTTGCATCGAGTTTCGCTTTGTCGTTTTTGGACATCAAACCGTCTTTGGACGACGTAGCGATACCGATGGTTCCGCCATAATCGCCTGACAGGCCGTCAAGCTTCCGCTTATCGGCGGCAGTCATCAGACCGTCTTGCGACTGCGTGGCGGACGGGTATGCGGTGATGTCTATCCACGGTTGCCAATGACCCTGATTGTCATAGTACCGAAGATACACCGTGCCACGACCGCCACGCATGTTCGCGTCATAGGGTCGGACAAAGACCTGGGTCATTTCATTGCTAGGTGCATGCCGAAACACGAAGAGTGTGCCGGTAGAGGAACCAGAGAACGGCACGTTCGGTACCTGTTGGTTATTTTTCCGTAGGACCGAATAGTACCCAGGAGTTCGAACATCATCGAGATTGGTGCCGTCGTGGATTTCGACCATCTGATCAATGGTCTTCATCACATGCAGCATCCGCCAGTCGTCGCGGGCCATGATGCCTGATCGGTTGTTGCCGGCGGCATCGAGATAAATAGTCGGATGAGGTCCGTCGCTGGCTCCGTTACGGAAACGTAACGACGGGGTGCCATCATGATCGACGATTTCCGCAAATTCCAGATACCGTTCGTATGCCCATTCGAACTTTTGATGATTTCTCGCCGACATCAATCCATCGTGTGTATCATCGGCAATAGGATACCTGGTATCCTGCGTATTAAACGTATACGTAGAGCCATTGCCACGTGTCACCGTGACGGTCGTGCCGTTTACGGTGATGTTCTTGATATAGGTATTCGCGATGTTCTGGTTAGAGCCATCGACATCGGCGTAGTCGGCATGATGGGCGCGATTGATCGTATCGAACTCGTCGATCAGACGTTTCCAGCCTTCTTCAATCCGCCATCCCTTGCGTAAGTACAGTTGCTGAGACGAACTGACAATCATCTGTATTACCGATTTATTGCCATTGGTTCCGGTCTTCAGCACGTAAAGGCCAAAGTCGTCGATTCCATTGGGCTTGTTCGAGATATGATTACCATTCGGACCAATGTAATACCCGGCCTTCTCGGCGGTGACGTAGTTATCCAGATTCGCATCGTTCGCGAGCAATGTGGGACTACCGATACCACCTACGATCTGATTCACCGCATGGCCGTGGTTCTTCACGGCAGCATTCAGCGCTTCTCGTGCCCCGTCAACGGTCGTGGCGCCGGTGCCGCCTTTGGTGATGGGCACCGTGGGGAGACGATCGGTGGACAACGTGCCGTTAATATCATGGGCGTCATGCTGATGAGTTTTCGCAGCGAACATATTGGAGAAGATACGTTTGATCGTCGACCATAGGACCGTACGAGTTCCGTTGTTGCCGGAAGTGCTGTCGATGATAAACACGTCGGAATCATCGACGTTATCCGTCTTCTTATACGAATTGATTCGTGCCATGTGCTAGCTCACTTCTTTTCGATCCAGTGCTCGACACCCGGCTCCCAGACATTGCTCGCAACATCTGAAACCCATTGCTTGCCATTATGGCGAACCACGGTGCCTTTTGCATATGCATTGTTAGCATCGGTCGGCTGGGTCCACTCAGATACTGTATCATCGTCCAACGTCCAACCATCCACGCCTGGTTCGTGCATGTTGTAGTCGCTATTGGAGGTCCATCGTTGATTGTCATGCATGACGACGGCCGTCGCGTCATAGGCGTTCTCAGCGCTGTTCGGTTGGATCCATCGTGCGACACCGTCCACCGGCTTCATCAGATCCTTCCACTTATCAGTAGTGGCATCGGGCACCGTGTTGGCCGGAACCTCGCCAACGGCCTGATACAGGCTCTGCTGATAGCGGACAACGTCATCTTTCGAATACGCCTTGGTCGCATCCCAATCGGGGAGAATCGCGGCAACCTGCAACAGCTCATCAGTGGTCAAAGATGGAGCAATGTTCTTCAAGATGATGCGAATCGCCGTCTTTTCAGCAGCGGATTCGATCGCGCCGGTTTGTGCATCAGCTTTCTCTTTGGCGATGTTCTCAAGCTCTTCAGAAGTATACGGAACGTATCGCTGGATCTCTTCTTTTTCATCCCAGGCGTCCTTGGCCTCGACACCCGGAGTGTCGATGACGGTCCTCACATCCTTGCCGAAGATGATCTTCTGACCTTCCTCATCAAGCACAGGTTCGCCATCAGGACCCTTCTCATAGTACTCTTTGAGCACCTCTACATGAGATACTTCTTTGACACCCTCGACGGCTTCATGATGGACAGTAATAGTGTCGGGGACGAGCTTACCGGCATTCAGATCGATGTTTTCCGGCTTGAGCTCATTATTCTTGGCATCGAGAATTCTTGTCATTTTGACTCCTTTGCTAAATGTTGAACATTTGGTCGATGGTGTAGTCTGATATCGGGCTCAGCACTTTGGGATCAAACGTCGATTTTTCGATAAACTCCTGGAACTGACGTTCCCATTGCATGATGAGATTGCCCGAATCAAACGTATTGTCCACCAGTTCGACGAATGGCGTGTCGCGTCCGACTTGGTTCGTAATATTCGACTGAGTGATGCCAGTGACACCGTTGTTGACGCGAATATCGGCAAGCGTGTATTCCCGAACCGAATTCGTTCGTTCGAGCGATGGCCTGACCGGTGAACCGGACGCTTGACCTTGTTTGATATACAGTTTGTTCGCACGAACCGAATTCGACTTATCGATGCGAAGCACCACCGAATCAATGCGAGACATGGATGTCGGTGCCGGCAGCAATCCCAACCATTCATCGGAAGTAACCAAGGTCCATGTGTGGTTGAACCACGCTCGACCGGTGCCGACTGTTACGCTCATACCGCCAGTCGTGGTGACGAACATGCCTTTGCCCCATGTGCGGAAGACGCCGTCTTTGATGACGCCATCGAACATGGAACCGAAAGCATCAGCATCATATGTTCGGTCGTGATTGACCGAATTGAAGAAACCTGAAGTATATGTCATGAACTCTCCTTTCGATCAGGCGAATCAGTTATCGATGGTATTGCCGTAATTATCCAAGATATAATCGCCATACGAATCCTCAAGGGCATCAAGATGCCTGCCAGCAAGCGGTGTGAATGTCGGATATTCACGATAGCCATTGTCGTCTTCGTTGCGAACATATTCAGTGATACGTGCGGTTTTATTGATGCCATACGTGTTGTCGAACTGAATAATATCGCCGATGTCGTAATCACGATGATAACGAGCCGATTCGATCAATGCGATCTCAGCATCAAAACTATCGTTGGACTTCTGTGCATTCAGTTCGTCTTTACCGTATTTTTCGAGCTCGGGATAAATATCGGAATCCGGACGAGGGTTGTTATTGCCGTCGTTGAGTTTGGCGTCAGAATCAGTATAGAATGTCTCTCTGATTTCCCAACCGAAACGACCGGTGTTATTCGGAATATATTTAATTAATCGACGAGTCTTGTCATCCTTGGTTTCCTCAGAAGAAGCGACATATGCCGAATTGAAAAATTCGGTATCATCCTCGACGACATTTGAAGAGACAAGATTGTCGAACCTTGGCGAGAACACCATGTAGGGATTCTTGATTTGGGCATATGAACGATCCATACCATACAGAATGGAAAACGTAAAATATGACGTCCGCCAATGATCATCGGATTTCAGATCGAGCGAAAAGCCGTAATCATAATCGTCACATATGGTTTTGATGGCGTCATACACATAATCGCCGTCGAAATCATAGGTTCGTATGTCTTTCGGGTCCAGCTGTCGTGATGAATTTTTGATATCGTTACCGTTCGAATCCTGAATGGCATTTCCGTCTGAATCTTCGATCAGATCGGTTGTGATTTTGAAGTTTGGGATCCTACGTGATGACTCCGACGGGTTAATGACATTCTCCTCAAGAATCGTTTTGATGATATCTTGAGGATTGACCGATTTATATTGAACTTTCTTCGGAATCACTCTTCGAAGCAACAACGATTCGAGCGAACGACCAGAGACGGTCAATTGATCACCGTCTTCGAGATTCGTACTCAGTTCGGTCTTCTCGATGATCATGACATCGTTGCGCGGCACGATCGTTTCACCATTGGCGTCCAATATCGATGGTTCGATCAACCACAGATAAAAGCCCCGAGGGAACATATTGATGTTCTCCATGGAAGCCGGGAGGTAGAGTTCGAAGTCGCCATACCCAGAAAATCGTTCAGTCCATATAAGGGAATTGAACGTATCGCATAGGCTGACAACTTCGAAACTCTTATCGAGCACGAACAGCTGCATGGAACGTTTGTTTAACTGTTCAGTCATATAACGTCACACTCCTGTATACAACGTTTCGTTCTCGATGCTCATCCTGATATTATCCACGCCGGACTCGGCGGTATATACAATGGTATTTGATCCTTTATGCAACGTGATGAATCGCACGTCTCGATTGATGGCATTGAGGATATTGCGCGGGATGTCATCTCGTATGATCACCACTGATTTCCGTTTGGGTATGGTGCAAATGACCAATTCATCACCTTTAGTGATGCCATTCGGAATAAGTTGCTTGACCTTATCGGTGAAAATATCGATTTCCTGATGATTTTCTTCATTGTAGATACGAATATTATCAGCAGGACCCTCGAAAGTCATACGGATGGTCACTCCGACTTCTGATTCACCATCGTATATGATGTCCTTCGAGTGCATGTTGCTAATAGCACCGAACCATAACGGCTTCGGCTCGCTCACCGGATTGTTCGCCCAGTTGAATGGGAATTCAAATACCGGTTCGACATTGGAAAAAGTCGTGACTCGAGTATCTTCGTTATCAACTCTGAACCAGGGGTCGGGGCATTTGACTACGATAGACGATGACTCTTTTTCCGAGAATATTGAAATCTCATTCGATTCGACAATGCCCATTGTACGAACCGAACGAGTTTCGGCATGGAACACCAAGGTGACTTCCTCTTTTTCAGGGAAATACTTGTAGGTTCCATGTCGAAGCTCTTCGATACTTTTACCCGATTCCAGATAATATGCGAGATTGATGGTGATCTCGCGCTCATCCTTGCGGACACCATTGAAGAGCACGCCATCAGTGGTGACGGACTTGCTGCTTTGAAGTACCGCATTGACCGGTCCGAGACCGTCAATGGCGACGACATTATAGCCAGTCGCCATTGGGTTTCGGATGGGGAGATCGAGCGTATCGCCACGAGCATTTGTAACAGTCATGGACTGAAACATCATCGACCTCCATTTCGATTCATTTGCTCAAATTGACGGAACTGCGTACGAGTCTGCTTGTAGATATCATAACGACTGAGCGCCTTCGGAGAAGTGTTATTCTGTGTGAAGTCGTAGTTGTTAATGATCTGCTGAGGGGTCTTTTCAACGGTTTCAGCAGTGCGACCCGTATCCCTCTGTCGAGGAGTTGCAGTGATGTTGCTAATCATCTTGGATGAATATCCGATGCCGACCGTATTGGACAGCATGGAATTCAGATATTCAGCCTGACCCTCGACAACTGACAAATCCATGACCGGGGTAATGGTCGGATTGATGTCGATATCAGGAATATCGATCTTACCGATGTTGCTCAGCGAGGAATCGAAGACATCGATGCTACTTGTCATCATGGTCTTCGCGGCTCGGACGACGCCACCGACGTTGTCGGCGATTCCGTTCTCCAGGCCCTTGTCGAACCACATACCGACCTTGGCCATGACACGTGACGGCGAGCTAATATCGCCGGCTTCCCTTGCCGCAGCTACGGCATCGGATACAGCGTCGGCTGCGGCCTGACTGACGGCACCAGAATTGCGTGATATACCCACGGCCAAACCGGCTGCCAGATAGGAACCGGCACTCTCGAAACTTCCTCGATATGCACGAGCACCATCGACGGCAGCGCTCAGAGCGTTATTGAAGATTCCGGAAAGATTGCCGATGCCTGAACGCATACCGCTACCCAGACTGTTCGCCAGATCACGTCCCTCTTGCGAGAAACGGCCGTTATACGAGGAAATCGCCTGAGCGACCAGGTTGAGACCGGTGCGAGTGGCTCCGATTATCGGCGTGAATGATGCCTGCCAGATCGAAGCAAAACCACTCAACCAAGTGGCGAGGGCGTTTAATACTGAACGGATCTGGTTTGCTCCGTTGTTCGCGACATTCGCAGTAGTAGTCATCTGAGCAGAGAGATTACCACTGAGATTGATGCCGCTGAGAGCGGCATTCAAAGCACTCACGGATTCGGTCAAGGTTGCGGTGCCATCGCTTAATGCTGTGTTCAATGTAGACAGACTGGTGCCGATGGAACTATTGGCATTTTGGATGGCTGTAGACAGAGACATGAACGAGGTGGCAGCGAGCGTGGAAACCGCTGTCTGGAACGCCTCGACTCCGCCATACTCGGCCGGCATTCCGCTCATGACCTCAGACAACGAACCAACGGCAGTGACACTGGCCGAAATATTCGAGAAGTCCAATTCAGCTACGTGGGATGTGTAGTTCGACAATCCGATACCAAGCTGAGTGGCGGCCGTGATGAATCCGACCGATGTGCCTTCCATCTTCATGCCGCCGAGACTGTTGACGACATTGATCAACGAACGCAATGGATCGAACGTCGGTGTGATGGCATCAGGCGAAACCTCGGAAACGGCGTTATAGTATCCAGCTAGACCGTTGCCAAGCTGTGTCGCGGCGTTCTTTATAGGACCGAAATCGCCGACCTGACTGAAATCGCTCTTCAGAATCTCGGTCAACGACTTAACTGCCGGAACGGTGTTCTGAATGGCTCCGACGTCGACATCATCACCAGATACGGCTTTGCCATATCCCGCAAGCGCCTCGCCCATTCCGGTGAGTCCGGTGGACAGCGTACTCCAATCCTTGCCACCGGCGACCTTCTGCCACCAGCCACCATCAGAAGGGACGTTCTGAAGGACGTCGTTCAACGTCTTAACGGCTGGAACCGTCTTCTGAATGGCGTCGATGTTGACCCCATCGCCGGAGACGGCCTTGGAATATCCCGCAAGCGCCTCGCCCATTCCGGTGAGTCCGGTGGACAGCGTACTCCAATCCTTGCCACCGGCGACCTTCTGCCACCAGCCGTCATCAGAAGGAACAGCGTTCAGCACACCGTTCAATCCGTTGAGTGCTTCTATCGAAGCGCTTATCGGTCCGGGATCAAGTCCAGTCACGGTAATACCGTACATCGTCAATGCCATGCCCATTTGGACGAGGCCGTTGGATAGTGTGCTCCAATCCTTGTTCCCTGCAAGCTTCTGCCAGAGTCCGTCAGATCCCGGAAGAGCGTTGAGCACTTGAGTCAATGCTGCGGCAGCCATAGCGGACTCCGCGATCGCCGCCGAGTCCAAACCCTTCACCACCATGGAATATGCCTGCAAGGCCATACCAAGCGGTATCAGTTTTGATCCGAATTTCTCAATGCCATCGCCGCCAGTTATGAAGCTGGTAATGGCGTTAAGGAAATTCGAAGCGGTGAGCTTGAGCACCACATTGGCCAGGGTGTCAACGGCCGTTGCGACGGATCCATCGATCTCTTTGGCTCCGTCAATGAATGGCTTCAGATTGTTCATGAAGTTGGACAAACCGGTAGCCAGTGACGGCAGCGAACTTCCGATAGCTCCCATGATGGCGCCGGTAATAGCGCCGGCAATGGATCCAATGAATCCGCCAAGTGCGGCTCCGATCTTCGCCATGAATGCAGCGCCTTCAGACACCAACCAGTCGACGCCGGGTATCTGCTTGATAGCACCAGCGGCAACGACGATCGCAGCGAGACCGGCGATAAATGTCGCCAAAGCGGTGACGCCACTCATAGCGGCACCGACGTTGATCAGGCTCATAATCGCTGCGGTTGCGGATATTGCCAGAATGGTTCCGGACAACGACGCTGCGATGGTGCCAACACTGTCGATGTTCATGGCCGACATCAGTCCGAAGACCAGCGCCAACTCGGTAAGAATTGCAGCCATTGCAGAACCGACCGCCAAAACGCCGAGGACGTTCTTCTTCGCACTTTCCATGATCTTGAACGCGCCGGTCATGGCGATCAAGGCCGTGGATAGCGATACCGCCGATGCCACGGTGGAAACGGGATCCAGCAGGTTCATGAGCGCGAAGACACCGGTAAGGGCGGTCATAAGCCCGATCATGGTGCCGCCAACCATCAGTGCTCCAATGACATCTTTCTTCATCTTCGCCAAAGCCTCGAATATCAAGGCCATGACTCCAACGGAAAGAAGTAGCGAAGTAAGCACCGATGGATCGAGATTACGTATCGAATCCGCGATGGCAGTGAATATGGCGGTCATGATATTGCCAAGAGCCGCTGTAATCTCCGGAGCATGACCAGCCACGGCGTTAAGCGCTGCAACCAGAATAGTCACAAGACTGTCGGTGATGGCATCAGCGTGTGCGGCAACCACCTGCAATACCTTATCGATCATTGCTACGACGGTTTCGGCGACTGCCGGAACTTGCTGGACAAGCCACGCCATAAGATCCCTGAGAATCGACGACAACGCTTCGAGAATCTGAGGCAAAGCGGCCACGATCGCCTGAAGAACGCCGATCAACGCGGTCACCAAAGACTTCGCCAATGCCGGAATGAACTGAATCAGAGCGTCGAGCGCCGTCATCAGAATCCCACCGGAAGCGGATCCGGTGGCTGCGAGAGCGGTGAGGCCAGCTCCGGCAAGTGCCATGCCGGCGCCGATGGCGAGGCAGGCGAGACCGAACACGCCCATGGCTTTGGCGACTGCCATAAGCTCTGCGGCCATCGGGCCGAGAACTTGACCGGCAAAGCCGAGACCGACGAGAGCACCGTAGAATCCAGTCAACCCGGTGACAAGCTGATTAATATTCATCGATCCCATAAGACGGATGGCGACCGCAAGGACCGTGATTCCAGCGGCGAATGCTATCATGCCGGCAGCTTGGCCTGACATGTTCTGAGGCATAAGATTCATGGCCGCGACCATGCCGACCAAAGCCAGGCCGAAACCGCTCAGACCCTTGGCCAGACTATTCAGATCCATTCCGCCAAGTACTTTGATCGGAATGATCAATGCAACAGCCGCCGTGGCGAATGATAATATAGCGGCCGAAGCCATCAGCATTCCAGCGAATTGACCGTTGAACTTGCTGAATAGCGCCATGGCTCCGGCGAAGGCGCCGAGGGTGATGACCAAAGCGCCGACGCCTTTGGCGAGGTTGCCAAGATCCATGCCACCGAGCACCTTGATCGGGACCGCAAGAAGAACCATGGCGGTCGCGAATGCCATGATGGCTGCTGCCGACTTCCCGTAACTTCCGCCCATGCCTTGGATATAGCCAAGACCAGCCATTGCACCGGCGAGGACGCCAAGACCAATCGCTATCGAACCTAGGCCCTTGGCGAGGTCATCAAGATCCATGCTGCCGAGAAGCTTGACCGCAACAGCGAGAGGAATCAGGGCCGTCGCCATCAAAAAGATATTCTTGCCGACACCGGAATAATCGGCACCGAATTTCGCACCGGCGCCAAGACCGCCCATGGCTGTGGTCAGAAGAATGATGCCCAGTGCGACGGAATTCATGGAACGCGCAAGGTCATCTGGTTTGACGCTCGCGATCATGAGAATGGCTCCGGCGAGAACAACCAAGGAGGAAGCCATCAATACGAATCCAGCGCCCAACTTAATCATATTAGTGCCGACGGCATTCAGTCGTTTTGGCTTGGCCATTCCCATCAAAGCAATTGACCCGCCAAGAGCGACGATCGCAGTGGCCATCGACCCAAATATCACCGCGATTTGCGCTGGATCCATGTCCTTGAGCATATAGGCGGCTTCGGCCATAAGCTTCATGGAAGCACCAAGTGCTACCATGGCCAAGGCAACCTTGTTCAATGCATCGAAATCAAAGACCAGTTTTTCGGCTTTGTTGGTTACTTCTGCCAAAGCAGCAAGTCCAGTTATCATGCCGGTCATAACGGTAATGATGATGGTCATGGCACCAAGCGCCGGCATGATCTTTTCAGTCCTGATGGTGGACAATTGCGTTAAGGCGTCAGCGAGCAACTTGATCGACGCAGCGATGGCGGTGATCGAAACAATCTTAAACGACTTGGCGAAGTCCTTAAACGAATTACCGATATCGTCGAGCGTCTTTTTCAGAGCGCCTTTGAAGGTCGATTTCTCAAGATCATCGCCAACTTCATTCAAGCCTTTGATGAACTTGCGAAGCCCCATAAGCACTCCGGTCAACAATCCACCGTTGATCAACGACAGAATCTGATCTAGGGTGATCTGGCCATTCAGATCGCCAAAGAATCGCTGAATGGCATCGCCGATTTCCCGAACACGATCGCCAATCCAATCGAACGCTGGGCGAAGTGATTGAATCGCAGAAGAAACCTTATCCGAAACTTTCTGAGCGATTTCCGGAACAGAGCCGAACTTCGCTTGGAAGGCCGTCTGGAATTCAGTACCGTAATTATTGACTTCTTGAGCGCAACCAGCCAAGGTCTTGCTGATAATCCCGAGAATATCAGGAAATCCGGAAATGCCTTTCTTCGCGCCATCAAACAACCCATCGAATACGCCGCTGATAGAATCGCCAATGGTCTTGAGAACTGTTCCGAACGATGAGAATGCAGCTTCCCATAGCTTGACTGCATTGGTAACGACCTTGGATTGCTTGACATATTCGGCAAATGCTCTGGCGCCATTAATAACCGATGAAGCGATATTAATGAATGATCCAGCGACTTTGCCAGCAAAGCCAATCAATGTGCCGAAACCCTTGGCCACCAAACCAACGGCACCGAGAAGTATCTTAAATGCTGTTGCCACGACCTTAGTGGCTGTTCCGATGACGTTCAGCAACTGAGGCGAAGGTTTCAGTCCTTCGGTGAACTTACGGAAGGCTTCGGTGAGCGCATAAATGGTATCACCACTCATGCTCGGCATGACTTCATCCCAAGCCTTGCCGACGGTCTGTATAACGGTCTTCAGAGCATTCCAAACATTGGCAAGACCCTGGATGACGTTCTCTCGACCGGACATCCGCTGCATTTTGTTGGCGAATTCATCAGCGGAAATACTGCCATTTTGAAGTCCCTGGTTCAGAGTATTCAGTTGGTTGATCTGCGCATTGGTGATGCCTAGATTTTGTTTCTTCGCATCGTCATAGCCATTAACCTCTTGGGTCAAGCGGTTAACACTATCTTTCAGAATATTGGCGTTGACCCATCCTTTTCGCAACGACTTCTCAAATGAGCCGTATTCCTGAATGGCTGCGCTTGCTCCGACACCGGCTGCGTCTCCAGTCTCCTTTAATATGTCGTTAAATCGCTGGGTATCGACAATTCCTTGATTCACCAGCTGCTTGTATCCGGACGAGAACCCAGAAGACAGTAGCTGGTTTCGAGCCTGTGATTGGGCGTTGATAATGTTATTGATTTCGTCGGAAACGCCGGTCCATAGATCTTTGGCTTCTTCGAAGTCGCCAAACAGGATCTGCATGGACTGTGCCCAACCAGATCCGACGGCTTCCTTGGCAGTATCAATAAGCTGCGAGAATGTCTTAACCTTGGTCGCGGCATCCTGAGCAGTCTGAGCGAGCTGAACCAGCTGCCTCGCTTCTTCCTCGGTGTAGCCCTTGGAGACGAGCGACTGAACGGCCTTCTCGACATCCGTGATGTCCATAGCCAGGATGTTCAACGACTGGGTCAGAACGTCTGAGGTAAGCCAACCTTTCTGAAGTGAATCACGGAACGATCCCTCAGCAGCGATATACTGCTTAGCGCCGGTACCGAGCTTCTCCGAAGTCTGAACCAACAGATCCTGAAAGACCTGACCACCCATACCGGCGTTGACGACGGAGTTCCAGTCCATGAGCTTGACTGTACCAGTGGCCAATGCCTGGGATAGCTGGTACATAGCGGTCGAGGCCTGAGCAGAACTTGAACCAGAAATGGCGGCTAGATTAGCGATACCCTTGATCGAGTTCACCGAAGTCTGAAGATCGACACCGGCAGCTGTGAAGGTACCGATGTTCCTTGTCATTTCGGTGAAATTATAAATGGTCTGATCGGCGTAGGTATTGAGCTGATTCAGAGCAGTATTGACCTGAGTGAGGTTGGTTCCCTCTTTCTGGGTGTTGGCAAGAATGGTCTGAACCGAGTTCAGCTGAGTCTCATACTCTTCAAAACCGCTACGAATGCCATTAGTCAGATTACTGGCAAGTTGCATACCATACGTAGCTGCTTTGGCCGCAAGATTGCCCATGGCAACAATGCCGATGGCCTCAAGAGCCTTGAAATGCGGTTGAACTCCATCAAGCTGCTCGCCGATAGGTGTGGCCTTAAAGGTATTCACACTGTCCATCAAGGAATCCCTCATAGAAGAGATTCCCATTTTGACGTTTTCAACGCCCTTCTGAATTGGGCTCAAATCGACACGATTGGCCGCATCATTGATACCATCGATCGCGTCAACGGTTTGTTGAATGCCAATGGTATTGGTTCCAATCTTTCCGATTGCTGAGTTTGCTTCAGCGGCAGACTGCTGCACCTGATTGGACATCTTGTTCGCAGCGGATGCAACACCGGTTAAATTGACGTTATCGGAAGCGGCACCAATCTGTTGAACACTCTTCTGAGCGCTCGAACCCATCTCGGCAAAGTTGTCAGCCGCTTTTGACGTGGCTTTACTGACATCCTTCTGCATTTCGGATGCAGACTTGGAGACGTTATCGAACTTGACTTTCTTGGCAGCTTTATCGAGCTCTTCAAACGACTTGGTGTCGCTGAATTTGAATGCTTTCTTGAGCTGCTCCAAAGCTTTGGTAACACGAGATACACCTTGCCGCAAGGACGAATCGTCCATGGACAGCTTGACCACACGTTCGTCGATGTTAGCCATTAATCACCGCCCTCCAGGCCTCATCAGCCAATTGATCGAATGTTTTTGCAAGCGCCGGATTGATGTAATCACGTCCAGCGACGTATCCACCAGTTCCGGTGCCGTGTCCATACTGTAGAATAATGGCGATGTTCACGCCATTATTGACATTGGAATTGGTAAAAATAATTTCGGATCGATGCTTCGATCTGTGAACCTCATACCCCCAGGCAGCAGCTGTCGCGCCGCTATCGACAGGTGTGGCGTTGGACAAAGCATCAACGCCTCGACGTCCGATTCGATCCAGGACTTTGAGATATCGTTGTTCTTTGATGTTAGTGATAAAACGATCAAGGCCACTGAAGTCGCCATTGACCTCCACCCTGATACCTGTCATGACTAACCTCTCGTGTTAAAACGTTTACGATTTTCAGCAAGGATACGAGCACGTTCGGCTCTATTGTCTTTGGCACTCATACGATTGCGTTTATCGCCCTTTGAATTTTCTACATCGATAAGACGTATCAATGTCAACAAACGATTAATATGCCAATATTGAGCGCTCCAATCAATGCCTCGGGCAGTCATCGCGGCATAAATGGTCTCGGAAGACGTGAACGAATTGGTATGGGTTTTCGTTTCGCGTCGATCTTTAATCACCGTCGCAGTATGAGGATCGGCGATATACTCCTGAATGGCCTGCCTATCGGCGTTAGTCAAGCGAAAATATACAGAAAGGGCATGTTCAGGATTCTGATCCATGCACCAGATGTAATAATTGCTCTCCTCTTCAGTTTTAGATTCTTTAGAAAAGAACGGCTTCTTAAATTTTGATTCCCATTTTGAGATTGCGACGAGGTTATGCTCGAGCCTGAGGGTCATCGCAGGAGCAGATGCAACAAACGTTCCAGTGTTCTCATCATAACCCTCAACCTTGGGAAGAGTGAGCTCGAGCATAATTAGTCCTTACTTGACCCGAAGACTCTGGCCTGCATAGATAAGATTCGGATCCGCCAGACCATTCAGATCGCTAAGATGTTGCCAGCTAGTGCCGTACCGAGCAGCGATGGTAGACAGAGTATCGCCAGGCTGAACGGTATAGTACTCAGCCTCAGGCTGAGATGATCCTCCAGAAATGCTCAATACCTCACCGGGATAAATCAAGTTAGGATTACCGGAATGGAATCCGGTAATCTGAGACTGAGATACACCGAGTTTGGCGGCAATACCGGATACGGAATCGCCAGGCTGAACTGTGTACGTCCAATCGGAGGAAGCTGGCTCAGCGAGCTTTTTATTCACCAAAGCCTGAACAGCATCGTAACGAGTACCTAGCTTCTGCTTGCGATCATCGCCGTCACCGAATTCGCCATGAATCGCAGCATTGGCTAGATCGTCATCTGAGCGACCGGCGAGTGGATCAGCAGGCTGCGAAGGCGCAACATTCGAAGCATTGCCGTCTCCAGTCACGTACTTGTCATACACAGCACCATCGCCATAGAACTTGTCCAGATCCAGATAACCGCTATAACCGGGAAGACGACCGAAAGCGGCATACTGACGAATGACGCAATCGTAAGCACCTTCATTCCATGGAGTATCCTGATAACCGGTGGGATTATCACTTGCATACTGTGCGATCCACAAGCCGCAGTTCTGACGAATAGCGACGGGAGCAACCTGAGCATAACAAGATGCCTGCGCGTAAATGATCGGAGGAATTCCGGTACGAGCTTTCACCTGGGCAACGACTTGTTCGAGGTATCCCTCATCGCCCCAAACGAAATTCTCTAGTTCTTCCCAATCGATGCAGAACAGACCTTTGCCGACCCAATTGGCGCAATTGTCGACGAAGAAATTAGCCTCGGCAACGGCATTGCCACCAGAGACGTAATGATACACGCCAAAACGCTTTCCGGTAGCGCGGGCCTGTTCGACCTGTCGAGCACAATCGGGGGACACATATCCCGTACCCTGAGTAGCCTTTGCGATGACGAAATCAGCAGGGACAGCGGCAAGATCGATGCCAGCCTGATGATTCGAGATATCAATACCATTGAGAGACATGATAGCTCCTTTCTGTTACAATGGTCAGGCCCTCTGAAAGATGGCGGTTCAGAAAACGTACAACATCATTTATGGCTAATGATACTATCTTCCAGAGAGTCTGACCGCCATAAAGGCGGCCAGGAAGAATTACTTCCTATTTTGAACAACTCAGGACAGAGTGAGAGTGTTCGGTTCGTCGAGCGCGAGAGCGGATGTATCTTCAATTCGTCCAGTGGAGGTCTTGAACATCTTGATCACATCCGCAAGCGAAGGTAGAGTCGGACTGCTCCCAGAGCCTGTTCCGTACAGCTTTTGCTCGAGTTGATTGAGTTTGCTTTGATCGACCTTAGTGGAATCAATAGTGACCTGAGCGGTCGGTTTAATACCTGCGATGCCGGGATCAACCGGATCGGTGGAGATCTCCCAACTCAGGGTCTGAGCTTCCGGAGAATCATTGACGGTAGAGTATTCACGCTCGGACGGAGCTGCGGTGGCACCATAGATCAGGTGCAGCTTGTAGCCGTGATCGATGCCAGCGGTATCGTTGCCCACCTTGGTACGGTACGAGAAACCAAACTTACGACGAGTCTGCTGGCCGACGCTAACGCCAGTAGCCGGGGTAGCCTGGCCGTCGCACGGAGCGAACTCCGGCGGATAGGTGAAAGCCTCGATGGTGGCACCGAATTCCTCGGCGGAGGTCAGAGTCAGATACTTGATGTTGTCGGCATACTGAGGAGAAGCTTCAGCGCCAGAAGGCGATTCAGTAACACTGGTCAGACCGTTCCAAGCGACACCTGATTCATACCCACTGCCATCGGCCTTCATAGTGTACAGAACACCGTGATCAACACCAGTCTCATAAGTACGTTCACCGGTCTTATCCCAAACAATAGCTGTCATAAGATACTCCTTTCAGAAATAAATAATAAACGAATCGTGATGCAGGTTTTCAGTGACATAATGCCTATCGAAGAGGCATTTCGGAAGCATCGCGACTCGATCTGGTATGGATGAATCGGGATCCTTTTCGATAACAGTCACCTGATAACGTTTCTCATAAATATAAGGCACATCATCGGCGAACTGCGTATCAGCACTCGTCCGTTCATAGACGATTGCAGGATACTCGATTCTGGACGGAGCCTGAAAATACACATGCTCCGAGAAATTGGGTGTTACATTGCGAACCTCATCAGGAAGCGCCTCATAAGCTTCACTCATGAGGTTCTCAAGCACCTGTTGTAGCTCCTCACGGGGTCTGCTCATGATACTCACTTCCCAGTTGCAATATGACACGGGGGCGCTGGATCTGAACCGACGTGATTTTCCACAGTCCGCCCATCCAACGCACATAACGCAACGCTTGCAGGTGATCATTGAAATACGGGTCCAAGATGATCGATATCGACTGATCCAGTCGCATCGGTTCATTCACCTCGGACCCGGTATCCCAACGAACGGTATTGCGAACGACAGTGCCTGTATACTGTCGTTCGACAATTTCATCTCGATATACACCGGGAGCCGTCTTCACCTGTTCCGCGAATCCTACTGCTCCAGCGAATCGGGCCATTGATCACCCTTATATCAAGCGGAAAGTCCAGGAAGCACTGCCTTACCGAACTTGCGAGCCTTGCCATCGGCAGTCAATTCGACCACGGAGAGGACCTGGCCTTTGGTGCCGGTAATCTTCTGTGCTGCGGAGAACGCGGTCCATTCGGAAGTCGTCACCGTCTGATCATACGTGATCGTCGGAGCGCCGTTCGCTTCGGTCACACGATAATACAGGGCGTTGCCGGTTTCAGGATCGGGGTTCACCGTCACCAAATATTCGCCGGACATCGGCGTCACGCCGACCGTCAATTCGCCAAGCGTCGGCGCGGTAACCGTGATCTGAGCCTCGCCGGTCACCTTGCTGCCATCCTGAGCGGAAGCCACAATATGGGCAAGACCAGCGGTCTTTCCGGTCACGACACCGGACTCAGATACGGAAGCAATGGAGTCCTCCTTGGAAGACCACTTGACATTTTGATTGGTCGCATCAGTAGGGGTAACTGTCGCCTTGAGCTGAGCAGTGCCTCCGATAACGATCGACTGCGTGGAAGGAGTGACCGTGATGGCGGTCACCTTCTTGTCAGTCGATTCAGGAGGCGTCACGCTTTTGGGGCTGCCTCGATCACGATCGCGGACTTCGGCTTGGTCAGAGCGGCGGACATACGAGTCTCAATCAGGTACCTGTACTGGTTATAATCGATGTCGAAGTCGTTGAATGACGTCACATCGCCGCCACGATCAGTGCCAACGGTAATATCGCGAGGATCGATGACAATGGCCTGAAGAATATTGTTGTTCTTTAGCTTGAAGTTTTCAAGCAGCGGAACTTCAACGATCTTCTGGACGCCGAGCTCGAAAGCCAGAGCAGTGTCAGAATCGTACATACGACGACCCATCTGATCACGCTGCACAGCGAAGCTTGCGTGCAGAGTCGGGGAAACGAATGCAGTCAGGACACCCGACCCCATATAACCGACCTTGGACTGACGAATACGGTCAACAAGAGCGGTCCGAGTTTCGTCGGCCTTACCCACGGAATGCATCACATACAGATCATCATCGAAAACGACAGGACGAATGCATGTGGTGTTGATGTGATCCTCGGCGGAAACATCACGACCGTCACCGATAAGGATCGCGCGGGCGACTTCCTCATCGAGCTGGATACGCATCTCACGCATCAGGAAGTTCACCACGGAGAACTCAGTGATGTCGAGCACATCATCGCGGTCCACCTTCTGCTTCTTGTAGACGGTGGTAGGAGTAGTCTGACGCTTGTATGCCGTGATCATTTCATCGAACTTACGATGGTTGTTGTCGCGGTCAAGCGTAAAGCCCTTAGCACGAGCCTCGTCCGGAGTCAGGTCAACATATGCGGACTTGATACGGGTCCACGGAACCTTGTGGACGCCACTCAGAAGACCGGCAACCCAATCGGTATCACGCTTGAACAGATCAGGCTCGGCGCGCTCGGCACGGGCATCCGGGAAGAACACGTCAATGTTCTTAATACCATAATCCTGGGCATGCTGAAGCGTGAACTTCTGAAGAGAGCCGGACGGATCTCGCTGAGCAGCCTTGAAGAAGTTCTCCTGAGCATGGGCGAAATCGGTTGCACCCTTCACACCTTCAGAATGCATGAAGTTCTGATAGTCTTCAGAATGTTCGAAGGAACCATCGTTTGTAGTTGTATTGTGCTCGAAAATGTTCATTTCGTCTCCTTCATCCGCCGACTGTTCGACGGTCTTTTGTTCGGTTGTCGCTTTGGCTTCATCGACTTTATTAGTCTTATCAGCCTTACCCTCACTGAGAGCCATACCGACAAGACCTTCAACAAGCTTCTTCTGCTTATCGTTCAGAGAGTCATAGATCTTCTGAGGATCATCGTCGTCCGACTCAGACTTATCAAAACCAGATTCTTCAGATTTTGCCGATTTCTCAGCAGAATCGTTAGAGATTGGCTCTTCTTTTGCATCGCGCTTCTTTGGATCATCATCCGCATGAAGCACGTCGTTCAGAGAATCCTCAGAGAATACCTCCGAAGGATCTCCAGACTCGTCGCCCTGTTCGATCTCGCACAGGAAATTGGCGCTGATCGAGGACGGATCCTCAAACGAGTCACCATCATCAGAATGACGAATCACATTATCAATGGTGGCCTCCGGATTGGCTCCGGCAAAGACCAACGACACTTCACGGATCTTACCATGAAGCACATCAGCTCCATCCTGAACCACCTTATTGGCAGCAATGGACAGCGACATCATATCACCGTGTTGAATGATACCACGAGCAGCCTTACCGGCATCGGTATCATTCAAATAGCCATATGCATAGACGCCATCATCACGGTTTTCCAGCAATGCCTTACCGATCACCGAAAGCGGACTGGTATGATCATGCTGGAACACCAGAGGAACCACGGTGCCATCCTGATCGGCAAACGCGTCTTTACGAATGACTCGGCCATCGGAGCAAAGAACATCGTTCTTTGTAGCGTAGCCGCTGAAATCACTCTTAAAGCCATCAGCCATATGAATCACTCCTTTCTTATGTTATCTTTGTTTTCGAGTTCTGGTTCGAGTCGCCTTTTTGACACGAGGTTTTCGAGGCTTCTTTTCCCGAACTGGCTTTACCATCGAAGAATCACTGTACAACTTATTGATTTCGTCATCCATGGTCTTCGAATACTTGCTACGAGTCGTTTTTGCGAATTCGCTATACTTCCGCTGAAAATCAGCTTTTGTTTTGGCATTTGATTCTCGAAGTCCTGCGATCTTTCGCTGAATCTGCGTGCCGAGCGTCTTTTTTTTCTCAGCGGGAAGTTTCTTCATCTGCAACTGAAGTTGCCGTATCTGACTAGAGATCTCAGTAGAAGATTGATAGATCTTCTGATTAGTCGACTCTCGTTCCTTCTTAAGAACTGATTCTCGCTCTTCAGAAATCTGTTTCGAAACATACGCCTTGGCTTTAAGCCCTTCAGCATTCAATGATCGTCCGTTGGTATGACGACCTTTGAGTTTCTTGGTGCGCTCGTAATACTCGTGAGCCTTTTGAGGGTCATAGTATTTGGAAGCATAATGCTCAAACTCATCGCTCATTGTATCTGCCTTTCAAGATCATCAAGATCCTTGTCATTTTGATCGAATCTTGCGATCTCGGCATCGTATTGCTCCTGAGTCATCGCATCCTCGTCTTCGGCATCGCCGAGACCGGATTGATCTGATCCGGAATCCGCCTTGTTGAGGTTCTTATTTCGAAGTTCATCAGCAGCTGGATCATCAACCCGGGGCATGCCAAGAACAGAACGAAATTCGTTCGAGGTCATGATCTCGTTTCTGGTGAACTTATCAGCAAGTTCAGCGATCTGATCGACGGGAGCCAGCTTAAACGGATCTCGGAAGAACTTAATGATCTGTCCTTGAGATCGAGCAGTCTTCGTAAGGAACTTGGCATTCATTGCATCGCAGATCGACGAGATGATTGGTTCAATTGTGCGATTGTGATAGTTCAGCATTTCCTCAGCAGTAGCGGTGCCATTGGCAATGGCTTCCGATACGCCCAATTGACCGTACAACATGGTTGTCAGGTATTTGATCTGTTCAAGAAGATTATTCTCAACAGATCGATTCAACTGGGTAATACGTTCGGTGCCATCGGTATAGGCGATACCATACTTCGAACCAGTGAGCTGCTTTTCGATTTCGGAACGACGACGTTCAGCTTCCTTACGGCGAGCATCAGACTTAATCGTAAATGGAAGCTGAAGAATCAAATCCAATTTTCCAGAACTGGATTGATCATCAATTGCATCCAAAAGATTAAGTTTTCGAATCAACCGCTGAAGGGTCGAATTCGGTTCGTTCATGACCGAATATAACGGATTCTCAACAATAGCAACCCAGGTCTTGGGAAGAACAAGTTCTTCTCGTTGACCGGTCATATCGTTATAAACCGATACACGAACATGCTGTGGCATCCAGGAAACGATTCTTGCGACCCTCAGTTCGTAAATGTCATACGATCCAAAGTCGTTTGGATTATCGGATGTCTTTACCGGAACAGCGGCAGCGACACCATCGTCAAACATAGTGGTTGTCAAATCATGGATGAACTGACGACCGGTTTGATCGATATTAGCCGCAACGTTGAGACAATCGTCCAAAGGATCCTTGATTTCCTCAATGTATTGGCCTTGAGTATCCAATCGGCAATGTCGAATTGTCAGTGTCGACACGTCGAGAGCAACTCTATTATACAATGCCGAAACAATAGACCGTTCGTTTCCACCGGTGAAATAAGGCCGATCGGGATTCAACGAATACGATTGTCCAACGTTTGGAATATACTTTCCTGGAGGAGTCGAAAAAGCATTCCAGAATTTGCTGATTTTTGTTAATGCAGTAGCCATGTCAGTTCATCACCTTCTTTCGAACGGCTTTAGCAACGAACTGGTTGTTCGACGGCTTCTTTCGAACTGCCTTAGCCGCAGGCATATTTGAAACCCATGCTTCTGGAATTAATTTCTCTAATCCCAGAGCCCTGGCGCGTTGTTTGATCCACGCTTTGGCTTTCTCAGGATCTTTGGAGCGACCATACGAACTAATGGCATTCTTCAAATCTTTTTCGTTACGAATTGGAAAGCTTCCATCAGGAAGGGCCTCTCCTTCCTTCGAAAGTTTTTTACGAAGAGCAACCTTAAATTCAGCCATGATTCACCTCCTTACTCGAATGCATCTCTATTGTTCTTAAACGCTATAAAAGCATCCATCATGGCGGCAACTGCATCAATTTTGTCTTCACGACGAGCTTTGAATAGCTTTCGATTGCCATTGGTATCTTCCAATGCCATACAATTTGCCATGGTGAATGACATTAACGATTCATCGAACAATAAACGTCGATCCTCGGCAAGTTTCTTCAATTCACCAAGCGGAACGGATTCCGTCTTGGCGCCTTGAATGACTTTTTCAATGGCGAAAGCACCATTGTCTTGGGTCCAACGTTCAACAAATCGTTTGGCATTGTACGGATCATACCCGAATGCTCGAACATCATACTGAGAATCAATGATATGTTGATCAAGATCATCATACACCAAATCCATATCGAGAGTGGTTCCTTCCATGATATGCAGAGAACCTTCTCGGATGAACTCCTCATACTTCTGGCGAGCAGCTGTTGGAAGTTTGGTCAAGGTATACTCAGAAATATAGTTTCGAGTCTTGATCCCGAACACTTCACCCCGCAATGGGAACATGAACGTGAACGAACAGAAATCATCGCCCTGAGAAAGATCAGCACCGAGAGCGCATGGCAATCCCCAGAAGTCTTTTTTGGTATGCGGAAGTGTTTCCTCATACGTAAAGAAGTAGGTATAGCCTTCCATAGGAATGCCGAAACGTTTAGCCAGAATATCATTTCGATTAGCCGGTGCTTTCTCGGCACGTTCGACATCATTCTGCAACGTTTCATACGTCACGGTGATGCCAATGTTCGGATTCGATTTCATCCAAGTCGAAGGATCAGCAACTTCTTTAACGTCATCCTGTCGGTAGTAGAATATCGAGGTGTGGAAATCCTGATACTCGCCTTTCAGAATACTCATAAGCTCGAGCTTAATAGTATCACCGACCGAATTACGGACAGTACCTTCCGATGATGTCGCCACAATCAACCAGTCAGAGCCGCCTCGATCGGACTGCTCCTTAGAGGCACCTTGGGCCAAAGCGCCGACGACATCTTCACGAGTATCGCCAGAAAGCCACTCATCGACAGTTGCGACCTTAGGTCGAGCGCCCTGGAGCTTGTCGACAGACATCGGACGAACTTCAACAAGACTGTTCGTTGGAAAATATTGGATTCCGACTTTCGTTGATGCCAGCATGACCTGATTGCCTGTGACACCGCCACTTCGCCCCGGGAGTTTCCCCTGCGTCATCATCTTGATCGCTGGACCACGGGCTCGCTGAATGGCTGTACGAAGTGGCGACATGATCTCATCGGCTAGTTTCATGGTCGGCGCCACGACAATTCCAGTGGTAGTATTGGGATCGCACAACAATACATATGCTTGCACGCATGTTGCAAACAACGATTTAGCATTGCCACGAGAAATGATCAAATATAGTCGATTGATCAACCGCTTTTTAATGCGTTTGGTGACGTAATGGCCTCCAGGACGATCAGTATTTGGGATATAGACTGATCGATCCACGAAGTAATACCAGCCGAAAATCTGTTCGCCCCATAACTTGAACGAGTCAAGCAGATGAAGCGGAGAGCCATCGGTCAATACAAGTTCGTTCTCGCAGAATTTCACCCAATGCTCGACAGCTGTATCGTCGTAGTAAATGCCAGGATTGGCAATCATGGCATCAATGCGATTCATCTCCATCGAGATTTCACGGCAAACTGGAATTTCACCAGACAATACTTTCTTGCGAAACTCGCCGTAATATCGTGGAGTCGCTGTGTTTGACAGTGCCATACGCTACTTCTTTTTCTTTTTCGACATCGCATGTCGTGGTGTAGAAGGCGCGATCTTACTTTCGGCATATCCTTTAAGAGCCGTCTTAAGATAATATTTAGCAATTTCTGTGCCAGCATCGATAGCCATGGATTTTCCGGTGTCCAACATGAAATGAACGAATTTCTGGCCTTTGGATCGCGACGCTTCCTTCTGCTGAGCCGTCAATCGATTATAGTTGGCGATGGCGTTGGATCTGTTCACCCAGTCATTAATCTCCTGAGTGGACATATCCTGAATCTTCATGCGAGAAAGACGTTGGTATTTCTCATGATCAGTCTCTTTAAGAGGGGTCTGAGAACCTTCAGTAGATTTTTCACCGGAAATCTTAGCTGAATCGCTTTCCCAATCTTTCTTGCCACGAGCAGATCGAAGCTGTTCTGGCGTACGGCGACGTCCCCACTTCATGCCGAGGATTCCGAAATGTTCAAAACATTGCTCGACCGGATCAACAGCTTCGATATCGTTATCCATTGAATGCTCCTTCCGCATCAACGTTCAATCGCCATTCAAGCTCTTGAATCTGTTTTTCCATAGATTGTACGAGGAATGAATTAGATGGAGGATCGAACAACAATCGTGTCTTGAGATAGATATAGGTTTTGATCCCGTTGAGTTGCGACACGTCACTGGTAAGATTCCGCCAAACATCAGCCTCGGATGTAATCTGAAATCCGTCTGAAGGTCCGATGCCCAGCTGACACAAACTCATCAATGCCGAATTGATGTCAATGGAGATCTCGGGATCAAAACCATTGAATGTCTCGTCAATGCCAAGCATCTGCTTGATCGTGTTCAGAATCGATGATTGTAATAACGTAGTCATTGATCCTCATTTCACTCTGATAGTGACATCTTGTTCGAGATGTTCATCATTGACATCATAACTAAAATGCAGCACATATACATTATTAGCAATCATCGGTTTAATCTTAGCTTTCAGCACCGTATAGTCGCTACGAATTGCTTGCACCTCGCAATCGCCAGAAGTCTCGACGTCATCGCCATTCATGAGAGACCATGTGGCGTTGGTAATCTCGAATGGATGTCGATCGGTACTATTGACAGCGATACATACCCTGCGATCCTCACCACAGGAAAATGTTTCTGATTCAAGCATTGGATGACTCCTTCCGGCATCAGCGAACGGCAGGCCGTCTCGCATCAGATGAATGACATACGGATACAAGACAAGCCGGCACTTGGTTTTGGCCTTGTCGATATACTGGATCTTCACGAACCCATCGAAATGCCCCCTGGCGCCTCGATCGTTCTCGGCCCACAATTCCATGTGCAGCAGATTCGGAGACCAATCGCAATAGCCGTACCAGTAATCCGGCTTGTCTTTCAGGGGTCGTAACGGTACTTGAACCCCGTCGACTTCTCCCCATACCCGTATGATCATGGTGTGATCCTATCAGCTGTTGGCGTCAGTCACCTTGAAGGTGAAGACGATACGGCCGCCGGCATCGACGGTGGTAGCGGACGCCTTGATATCGGTAATTACCGGCTTGGTGGTATCGATCGTGACATTGCGCACAACCTGCGTGGTCTTACCGAGCGAATCGGTGGCGATGATCGTGATGGTATGACGGCCATCACTATTAATGGTGATCTGCTTACTGAACGACCCATTACCGCCGAGAGTGACGGCATCGTCGGCACCGCCATCGATCTTGATAACGACCTTAGCGATGGTGACGCCAGCAACGGCCGTTGTGGCAGCACCTGCAACGGTAAGGGTCTTGGAGTTGGTAAGCAGATTATCCGACGGGGAAGTGATGTTAAGTGCCGGAGCTGCGGTAGAAATCGTGAAGTTCGACGTGAGGGTATCGCCGTGGTTACCATCATTATCGGCGAATTCGAAGGTAACCTTATTGGCACCATCGGCAAGATTCCCCGCGGTGTACTTGACAAGGGTCTTGCCACCATCAGCACCGGAACCGGCTTCGATGGTGTAGCCATCGCGATCGCCGGACTTCAACGGAACGATAGTCTCGTTCACCTTCAGCTTGAAGCTGGCGTTGTTCAGACCGGATCCACCATTGTCGGTCACGGCGATGAGCACATTCTGAGTATTGGCACCAAGCACGGAACCGTTGGACGGAGTGCGGATCTGACCCTCAGGCTTGGTCTTCTCAAGCACTCGGATCTTCAGCTGAGCACCATACGTGGCATCAGTGGAATTGACACTGGCGCTGTTTCCGGCCTGATCTTCAGCAAAGACCTCAGCCTCATACACATGATCGGGCTGGCCATACGAAGACGTGGAAGGCGCCGTTGCGGTGGCAGTCCACAGCTGGGTCTGGGCGTCGTAAGTCGCCACGAGTTCCTGACCGTTAAACCGTACGACCGCTTTCTTGATATTAGACATTTTTTTCTTTCTTCTAATAAATCGGTAAACCGAAATTGATCTTCGAACCGCTGCTATCGTATATGATGATACGGTTCGAATCCTTAAGACCATCGTCGACGATCTTAAACGTAAATGTGATTCGTTGTCTTGGTTGCACGATATTCGGTGATGATTTAATATCTATGATTTCCATTAATAACACCGATCCTATGCGTGCGGCAATATTTGACAACTTTCGGCGACAATGCGATCGCCATCTTTAGTGTCGAGACAAAGCCAAGAAATGTCGCCGGTTTTAACCGTTCGCACTTCCTGTTGCTGATCCCTGGTGACAATCATGAAACTGCACACGATGCCTAGAAGAATCGCTGAGATCAATGCCGACATTATCGCCGAAACAAATGCTATGATCTCAAACGTGGTATGTTTGTTCATGTTCACCTCCATGGTATCGTATCATTCGGAAAACGTTCATTCATGATTCGAAGTTGATCCTTATCACCGTAGTGAATGGCGTTATGAGTCGCTAGAGAGCATGAAATAAGAAACTCTGGATCGAGCATGTTACGATCAGAATGTTTGATCTGATCAGGAGTCAATGGGTTCATATGATGGATCATGATCTTTCCAGGTATCGGAAAATCCCGATGACCCAGATCAAAGCCATTGTCCCGAGTGATTACATAGTCACGAATGTCATACCATTCTTTTGAATGATAAAATCGTTGATTCATCCATCGTTCATTGCCGAATGTCGGACGAGCGACCGTTCCATGTAGAGCCAGATACTCGAAACGTTCCTCATACGATTCGATATGCATGAGTTCCGAATAACTTCGAACGATCTGATTCATGATCGAGCCTCGGTGACGCCGACCTGATTCTGGTAGTGAGAGCCAAGTTCAGCCGAGCCATACATCCTATCAACGTTGGTGTTGAGACGAATGAAACATAACTGACCGATGCGCATTCCGGGTTCGAGCAAGATTGGAAATTGATTCTCGTTCTTGATCTCCAAGGTTATGGTTCCTCGGAAACCGGGATCGATGAAACCAGCTGTGACATGCGTTGTCAGACCGATACGCCCTAGCGATGATTTCCCTTCGAAACGACATGCCAGATAATCTGGAATCGATACCGCTTCAATAGTCGATCCAAGAATGAATTCACCAGGATCGAGTACATAGTTTTTGGCGATGTCAACATCATGCATTGATATACCAGTCAGCTCTTTTGAAGAACCGACAATGATACAATTCATGGTATTACCTTGTTTGACAAATCGCTTGATTCGACCATCCAGTCGGACGTCATAGCTGCATGACTGCAATTGATCTTCATCGAATGGATAGATCAAACCATGATGATCAACGAGATCTCGAATGGTTTTGTCTGCCAAGATCATTCGTCCACCTCTTCTTCGCCTGATGGCATGATATAACCTTGCATAGCTTTGACCGCTTCTTGGAAAAGCTTGGTCTGGTCCTCAAAACTATTGATGGCGTGAGTCTGCGCTTCAATCTTGCGATTCTCATACCGCATCTTCTCCATCTCAAGTTGGTTTCGAGACGAAGCTTGCTTTAAAAAGTGCACGGTTTCTGCCGAGGAAGCGGTCCCCTCTCTTAAACGACGTTCAACAAGATCCATAGCGAGCGCTTCGAGCTGTTGTTCACGTCCTTCCGGAGTTCTTTCAGGAATAAGCGGAGGGGAGATAGGTTCCTCGACCCGTTTACGACGAGCCATAGGGACATCATCTCCTTTTGTTAGTGGATTCTCAACACTATCGCAGAGTTTTCTAGGGGTATTGGGGAGAATCTTGCTCGATCCAAGGAGTGTTTCCACCGTTTCGCAGCG
>CYGL01000222.1_pt1 | contig 29265 bp, 53 predicted proteins | sample 485531 | NCBI WGS metagenome assembly CYGL01 (sample SAMEA3497897, study PRJEB9818) | human gut metagenome | reverse complement strand
GAGAAAGCTAACGAGGCAAACGCGAAAGCTGATACTGCCACAGATACTGCCAATAACGCTAACACAAAAGCTAACGAAGCGAAAGCTGACGCCGCTAATGCAAGCTCGAAAGCCGATGAAGCCAATACTAAAGCTGACGCCGCAACCGAGACTGCTAATAGTGCTTCTTCAAAAGCCGATGAAGCTAATACCAAAGCTGACACTGCGACTGAGACTGCTAACAGTGCTTCTTCGAAAGCTGATGAGGCCAATACTAAAGCCGACGCCGCAACCGAGACTGCTAACACAGCTTCTCAAAATGCGCAAAAGGCAAACGAATTTGCTAAAAAGGCTCAAGAAGATGCTGCGGCAGCGACAAGTAATGCTAAGAACGCTGTCACGGAAGCTGGAAAAGCAACCGAAATTGCAAATTCGGCAAACACTAAATCTGAGCAAGCTACTGATTTAGCTAATTCGGCAAAGCAAGCGGCGAGTACGGCAAGTAGCATTGCTTCCGAAGCTAAGAAAACTGCTGAGAACGCTAAAGCCGCTGCCGAAGAAGGGGTTGCTGCAGCAAAAGATGCTGCGTCTAAAGCTCAAGCCGCTGCCGATAAAGCACAAGCAGATGCAAATGCAAATACGAAAGCTGTGGCCCAAGCTCAATCAACAGCCGATGCCGCTAAGAAAGCTGCGGCGGACGCTCAAGAGAAAGCTGAAAATGTTGAATCCAATTTGGAGTCAGCTAACGCAGTAATTGAACAGCATTCAAATAAACTTGGAGAACTCGGCACTAAAGTTAGTAACGCTGTTACAAATGCCGATGCGGCATTAACTGCTTCGACTGAAGCCAAGCAAACTGCTACTGAAGCATCTACAACGGCGAATACCGCGTATAAAGATTCTCAAACAGCTATTACCAATAGCACAAAGGCAACGCAGACTGCTACCGAAGCTAAGACTACGGCTGAGTCGGCGGTTACTACGGCGAATGATTCTTTAAAGCAATCGTCTTCTGCGGTTCAAACAGCTAATAGAATACAAAATACGCTGACGACTGATTATCAAACAAAAGCTGATTCCGATTTGCTGTACGCTACTAAATCTTCTTTGACAGAAACTTCCGAATCAATCAAAATGGAAGTATCTGCTAATTATGCTACTAAGTCTACTGTTGAAGCTTTGCAGAATGTTGCAGATAACGCTATCGAATCCTGGAGGGGCTCTGGCGTTCCGACTTCTGAAAATAAACCGGCTTCGGATTGGACAACGACAGAAGAAAAGAAGCGACATTCCGGAGACTTGTATTATGATAAGGATACAGGAAAAGCATATCGATGGGGATCAGACGATGGCGTAGTTTATAGCTGGGTCTTGAATCAAGATACCGACATCACAAAAGCTTTACAGGATGCGTCAAACGCTCAGAAGTCTGCTGATAATGCACAAACTACCGCGAACGGTGCGGTAACAGCTGCTGGAAACGCTCAGAAGTCTGCCGATGGGGCTCAATCTACTGCAGATAGTGCAAAGACAGCGGCGGCTAATGCACAGAAAACAGCTGATACGGTTCAAACGGATGTTGATCAGCTTAAGATTGATATACCCAATACTTATGCTACGAAAAGTAGTACTCGAAACAACCGCGAATAGTATTACTGCTCAAGTTGAATCGGTATCCACTACTGCTAACTCAGCTGTGACGGCAGCATCTAAAGCACAGCAAACTGCTGACGCTATTAATGTTAATCTTACTAAGAATTATCAGACTAAAGAAAATGCAGACAATATTTATGCCACGAAAGCATCTTTGACTGCAACTTCTGAAAGTTTGTCAACGAGCATCACCAAAGCACAGCAAACTGCTGATGGGGCGGTGAATGCTGCGTCAAATGCTCAGCAAACCGCGGATGCTATCAACATTAATCTTACTAAGAATTATCAAACTACTAAGGACGCAGATGACAAGTATGCTACGCAAACAAGTTTGAATGCCACGGCCGACTCTATCACATCTACGGTTTCCAAAACGTATGCAACTAAGACCGAGGTTACGAGTGCTATCGATGGAATTTCTATTGGAGGTAGGAATATGTTGCGCGGAAGCTCTTTTAAGGGTTTGCCGCAAGTTGACAATACGTACCAGAAATTCAAGAATAATTCTGTAAAGTTGATATGCGATAATACTAACGGAACATCAACCAAGTATGTTACAATTTCTTCGCTTCAACAATCCTGGGTTTTATCAGATGTTATCGGCAAGACTATTACGATTTCGATGTGGATATATATCGAAGAAGTTGGCCAACTTTATGGGTATGAGTTTCGAATCGTGTATTCTGATAATGGAACTAAGTACTGGTTCAATCCAGATGATAATTATCCGTATTATATTCCAAACGCTATGAAATTGAAACAAGGTTGGAACTATGTATACGGTAGCTTCACGATACCAATAAGTGCTACAGAGGCCTATTTTAATTTTACGTGTTATAGTGAGGTTGGACGAAGTGGCCTTGCATGGTTCAGTTCTCCTAAAGCAGAGATCGGAAATAAAGCCACTGCTTGGACCCCAGCACCGGAAGACGTAGATGCCTCTATTAACAGTTTAGCGAATACGGTGGAAACAACCTATTCAACTAAATCTGAAGTTAAGCAATTATCCGACCAAATTTCCTCCACTGTGACGGAAGTAACGACGGTTAAAAATGATCTCTCAGCCGCTAAAAAAGTTGCTGACGATGCTGCGAGTGCTGCGTCTAAAGCACAGCAAACTGCTACTGAAGCGAAGTCCAATGCTGCCACGGCTCAGTCCACAGCAGACACGGCTAAAGCTAATGCTGCTGCTGCTCAGTCTAAAGCTAACGAAGCAGCTAAGAATCTAGCTACTGCTGAAGAAAATCTTAAGAATCTTCAAAACCAAGCAGACGCTACGGATGAGCAAGTTGCTGCGGCTCAAACTGCTGTAGCAAATGCTAAAAAAGCTGCCGATGCAGCCCAAGCAGATGCCACAACTGCTAAAAATGCAGCTGCAACGGCTCAGGATACAGCAGACACAGCTAAGTCTAACGCTGCCACTGCGCAAGCCACAGCAGATACAGCTAAAGCTAATGCTAAGACAGCACAAGATGATGTTAACGCACTTAAGAATCGTGTAACTGCTGCCGAGACGTCTATTAAGCAGAATTCAGATGCCATTACTTTGAGAGCTACGAAAACTGAAGTAACGTCGGCTATTAACGGAATTAGTGTCGGTGGAAAAAATTTATTACTTGGTACTGCTAAATTTGAAACATCGGATACGGGATATGCACTGTCTTTAGTAAAAGATAGTACAGTATTGTTTAAAAATAATTATACGGCATATGGTAATAGAGCATGGTTAAGCTATGCAATATACTTATATTATCTGAAAGACAGATGCGGCATAAAAGTAGGTGACACCTTAACTTATTCAATTTATTTTATGTTTACCACGAATGAACCGAAAGATACGGACAAGAAACGTATTTTGTTACGTTGGTATACTACTAAAGGCGGACCGACTAACGCTTCCGTAATAACCGAATTAAATCTCGATACTGATTCGGACGTATGGAGACAATATAGCTATACATTTGTAGTATCAGAAACTATGCTAAAGCCGTACGTACCCATTCGATTCGAATGCGATTATTATACAGAATCTGATTATACTTCTCCTCGTTTAACTCAATGGTGGTCTTCACCAAAACTTGAACTCGGAAACAAATCTACTGACTGGTCTCCTGCACCAGAGGACCTTATTGCGGAATCTAAAACATACACCGACGCCCAACTTAAAGTTAGTGCTGATAGCATCACCTCCACCGTTTCCAAGACGTATGCTACGAAGACATCGGTGGATACTCTTCAAAATATCGCAGATAATGCTATCGAATCTTGGTATTTGGTAGGTGTTCCTAGTGGGACGAATAAGCCTGCTTCGGATTGGACGACGGATACGTTAAAGAAGCAGCATGTTGGCGATATGTATTATGATAAGGATACAGGCTATTCTTATCGTTGGTTGCAAGAGGGAACAGCATATAAATGGGTTCAGATTAAAGATAATGACATTACGAACGCCAATGTAGTTGCTAACGAAGCTAAGTCTACCGCTAAATCTGCGGAAAGCACAGCTAATACGGCAAAAACTACAGCCGATAACGCAAGCGCCACAGCATCTGCAGCTTCCACTACAGCCAATGGCGCAGCAAAAGACCGCCGAGGCTGCTCAGACTGCTGCAGACGCCGTTACGAAGAACCTTTCGGATAATTACACCACTACTGTTGGCATGAATAGCAAGATTGAGCAGACCGCGAATTCTATTAAGCAGACTGTGTCAGAGACATATCAGGTTAAAGGCGATTATCAGCCTGCCGGAGACTATGCTACGAAGAACGAGATGACAACCGCTATCGAGCAGTCGGCTAGTTCTATTAGTCTTACTGTCTCTAAAACATATGCTACGAAGACGGACCTTAGCACTACTAATAGTAATGTTACGAAAGCTCAAAATGCGGCTGACGAGGCAAAGAAGAGTGCGTCCAGTGCACAATCTACTGCTAACACAGCCCAAAGTACGGCTAATACGGCTAGTGCTAATGCGTCAAATGCCGTTGATACTGCGACCACAGCTAAAGATACTGCCGATGCTGCATCAAAAACGGCTACTACGGCTAAGGCAACAGCTAATACTGCTAAGTCAACTGCTGATAGCGTTAAAACGGATTTGGAAACCAATTACTCCACAACAACGCAAATGAATTCAGCAATCGACGTAAAAGCCGATGGCATCATTTCGACTGTAGAGTAAAACCGTACAACCTAAGGGCGACTATGCTACGAATTCGACAGTGCAAACGCAGATTAATCAAGCTAAGTGAAGAAATTCGTCTGGACTTTACGCAATCTATCCAGACGAATTCTAATGAGTTGCAATCTAAGATTGATAGTGCTAATAGTTACCGCGAATGCACATTTAGACTAAGATTAATAAATATAATTCGTTTTATAGACGGAAAAATTATTCTTGGTGAAACGGACAATGAACTCGCACTTACAATTCGAAATGATAGAGTGTCCTTTACTCAATCTGGAGTCGAGGTTGCATATTTTAGTAGCAATACATTATATGTAAAAAGGGCCGAAGTCTTAACGAGTTTAAGAATAGGTAACTACGAATTTGCTCCTCGTTCTGATGGCGGGTTGGCTCTAAGGAAAAGGAGCGTGCAATGAGTGCTACAATAGCATCGACATTCGCATTTTCTACTACCGGTATTACTATAGATGGCGGGTCTGTAGACATTACAATTTCATATACAAATAAGACATATTCTCATAAATTACGGCATGGATTTGGAACAATAACTACGCTTGCTGCTGGAAATACGAAGTATACTTGGGCTCCAACTGCTGAGCAATTAATTGATTTTTGGAAAGAAGTTCCGAACCAAAAAACTCGACAAATTAATATAATGCTTGATACATATAACGGCTCCACTCTTGTCGGAACTACCACTCGAACGTTGAATGTTACTTTGTCTGAAGTTACGGGCAGGCCGGTTTATAATAGTTACACATTTACTGATGCCAATATCGTAGCAAAAAATATGGGTATTTGGGTGTATGGTAAATCGAGAGTCTCTTTAACAAAAGCTGATGCAGATTTTAAATATGGAAGTAAACCTAATGAAATCGTTTGGCATGTCATTAGTCCATTTAGTAATACTCCTTCTTATAACGATTTAAATGATGCTCTTAATTGGGCAGCAGGACTTTCCAAAGAACCTACACAAATCGTGATTAACAGCAAAGTTAAGGACACTCGAGGCTTTTGGTCGAATGACGTAGCAAATGAATATTATGTTATTAATTATAAGGCGCCTCATATTGATACTTTTGAAGTACTTCGATGCGACACGTCTGGGGCTGAAGATGATAATGGATCCAAAGTTAAAGTCAAAATAAAAGGCAGCTGGGCTGCGATGAAAGTTGGAAGTGTTTATAAAAACGAAGCAACGCTAAAAGTTGGATATAGAGTAGAAGGAAGTACGGAAGCGTATACTTTCCAATCTATTTCCATCTCTGGAGGAACCGTAGACATATCACAACTTCTTACTGCTACACTTGTAGCCGATTCGGATTATGAATTCAGTGTTATTTTTAGTGATAAGTTCGGAGAAACTTATGCTATGTCTGAAATTAGATTTACTAATGTTGGAAATATTATTTATGTATCTCCTGACGGAAAACATATTGACTTTGGGTCTAATAAAGGGTGCAATATGTCAATCAATGAGGATGTCCTTAGTATCCGAGACAAGTCAATTGATGTAGCTTCATTTTCCAAGAACTCAATCGATATTATCGCCCCTATATGTAGATCTGGTAATTCTTCTGGACTTTGGATTTATGGGGTTAACGATTCTAATTGTACAATAGTTGGCAAATCCGAGCCTAACAGTAATCAGTACTTACCATTTTTAAAAGCATCTACTCTTGATTATTATTGGAATATAGGTTCTATTAATAACACTGTCGGCATATATGCTTTCGAAAAAGATCGTACCGACAATGGTGTAGACTATAAGTTTGAATTTAATATTGCGTCAGGATACGCTAGCATAAATGAAATTCCGTTAATTACACAAACAAAATGGTTGTGGAACGGTACATCTAATCCAAGGTACATGAGTGCAGGGCATACAGTCACTTTATCCGAGAAAGTAACGTCGCAACCAAACGGCATCATTCTATGCTGGTCTGGTTACAGCGGAGGCAAAAGACAAGACTATAATTTCAGTTACACATTTGTTCCTAAAATGCATGTTGAGAAACATCCTGGTTGTGGCCTTTGGTGTTTAGTATGCGATTCTCAAAGAGGCGGCTGGAATGGATCGGTCATCACTTCTGGTATGACGGCTAAGTATGTTTACGTAAATGATAATACTATAACGGGCCATGAGCGTAATCATAACAGTGATGTCACTAATGATGTTGTGAACAAAACAGTTTTATTCGGAGTATTGGCGGTGTAAATGCATGATATTTATTGATGAACAACACAATAAAATCGGAGATGAAAATTCATTACCTGATTGGTCTGTATGGACATCTGAGTATACCGAAGAGTTTACTGCGGAAGATGGCGATGTTGACGTCTATGTTATTTGTCGTAAGTTAAGTCAAAATGAAATAGATGAGTCTAAATCTCATATTTCTTATGAAGAATTAGTCCAAGCTCAAAAAGATTCCGACCAAGCTATATGCGAACTATACGAAATGATGGTGAGTTAATGAAACTTGAAGCTATCGCAAAAGCCTATATTCGTAGAATTCGTAGGAACGAAATCACAATCGAGGACGTTCCCGAGTCTATTCTAGAAACTGTTAGAGTACTTCTTGATAAGGAGAAACAAAATGGCTGATTTTGAAAATGTCCAGCCGGATGAGTATAAATATCTCGGGTGCAATTACAATCCCGGTCGTCCTCAAGGCATTCATGGCATCACCATTCATCACATGGCTGGAAATTTGTCCGCTGACGACTGTAATCGTGTGTGGGCTAACGCAGAAACTTCTGCCCATTACTCAATTGATCAAAATGGCTATATTGTTCAGCATGTTGACGATACCGATCGTGCATGGGCTTGCGGCAACGCTTACGCTAACGATGTTACCATTTCCATCGAGCATGCGAACAATAATTCCGATCCATGGACGGTGTTCCCTGCAGCAATTGAATCCGGTTCGCATCTTGTAGCCGCTCTATGCAAGGCGTATGAACTTGGTCGTCCAGAGTGGATGGTGAATGTATTTCCGCACAAGCATTGGTCTTCTACAGCATGCCCTGGTGAACTAGCTGGTTCTCAGAATGCTCAGTACATGGAACGCGCACAATATTGGTATGATGCTATGTGCGATGGGTCTAAGCCTTCTCCTGCGCCTCAGCCTAGTGCCCCTGCTACTTCTTTAGCCGATCTTGGTGACGTCACAGTAACTTATTGTTCGAAGGTTAACGGTTCATGGCTTCCGGAAGTTGTCAATTTCAATAATGAAAACGACGACGGATTCTCCGGCATCCCTTGCAATGGTATGTCTGCATTTGCTGTGAAAGTAGATAAAGGCAGCGTGAAGTATCGAGCTCATATGCTTGGAGGAGATTGGCTGCCTTGGGTTACCGGGTACGACATCAACGAGCACGATAATGGTTATGCTGGTGATGGTACTAATGCCATTGACGGATGCCAAATCTATTTCTATACTCCAGACGGTTACAAGTATCAACAAGCTTGGTATCGTTCGCAGACCGTAGCTCGAGAAGGCTGGCTTGATGTTGTTTGCGATGATTCTGATTATGCTGGTATCTACGGTGAGGGGATGGATCGCTTACAGATTCGTATCACCGATCATAATCCATTCTAAGGAAGGCGGTTTAACATGGAACTCAAGAAAACTGTGGACATGATGCTCAGCGAAGATTATCGAGAACGTTTTCGTGCCGAGTATCATCAGCTTGTAAATCGTGCAAATAAGCTTCGCAAGATGCTTCGCGCTCAGGCAAAGGGCGAACTTAAGTTTAAACCTAAATGCACTACAGATCTTCTCACCTGGCAGCTTAAGACTATGGATGAATACATTTATATTCTTAAGCGTCGTGCCGAGGTTGAAGGTATCGAACTGTAGGTTCTATATTTTAGAAAGGAGGTGGTTCCAATAGGCTAAGTAACGAATTACCTCATTTTCTATTCATTTCTTGATTGAAGGAGTTTGCCATGTATCCGAATAACGCTAATCCAGGTTTTAATCCCTATCCAACATACCCGACATATATGCCGCAGCAAGCGTCCGTACCCGGTCAGACAGCTGTGCAATTGCCGTATGTAACGCCACCTCAACCTCGTCAACAGCCAATGCCCACACAGCAAATTGTGAATCTTGCAGGAAGGGTTGTTCAGAACGAGACCGAGATCACTCCTCAAGAGGTTGCTATGGATGGGTCTATCAGTCTGTTCCCTCTAGCTGATTATTCTACAATTATCGCTAAGCAGTGGAATTCTGATGGAACGATTAAGACTTTGCGTTTCGTCCCCGAGGTTGTTACAACTGCAAACGAAGAAATTCAAACGGCAGATTTTGCCACGCATTTCGATCAACGAATGGACGAGCTTCTGTCAGCTGTGAAGAATCGTGGACATTACAACAAGAACACCAATTATCGTCCGAAGCAGAATACTCCTAAGCAAGAAGGTGAGCAAAATGCCTAACATTAATCCGATTCAATTCGCAATGGGAATGCTTCAGCAAAATCCTCAGTTGCAGAATAACCCACAAGCAAAAGGCTTGATGGATATTATTCAGTCTGGCGATTCTGAACGTGGTAGGCAAATGGCTGAAAATCTCTGCAAGACGTATGGTGTTTCTCCGGATCAAGCAATTCAGGATGCGCGCAAATTCTTTCATATTTAAAGGCTTTGTTCTTAGGAGGACATTATGTTTGCTTCCAATACTCCGAGTCTTGCTGACATCGCTGCCGTGACCGATGGTAATAAGAATAGCGGTTGGGGCGACGGTAATGGTTGGTGGGTTTTAATCATCCTGTTTGCACTGTTTGGTTGGGGCGGAAACGGATGGGGTGGCGGTCGTCAGGGCGCGGCTGCTGCAACCACCACCGATTTGCAGAGCGGGTTTGATACGCAATCTATCCTAAACAAGCTCAATGGGATTAACAGTGGTATCTGTGACGGCTTCTATGCTATGAACACTTCTCTGCTGACTGGCGTGAATAATGTCCAGAACGCTATTCAGGCCGATACTGTTGCCGGTATGCAGAATACCAATGCTCTGAGTACTCAATTGGCCGAGTGCTGCTGCGAGAATCGTCAGGGCCAGGCTGATATTCGTTATGCCATGGCTACTGATACTTGCGCTATCACCAATGCGATTAACACCGCTGCACGTGATATTACGGATAACGCTAATGCAAATTATCGTGCTATGCATGACGAACTCGTGGCTATGCGCATGGAGGACAAGAATGACCAGATTACCCAGCTTCGTACGGAGCTTCAGCAAAAGGATCTGGCCGCTTCCCAGTGTGCTCAGAACGCATATTTGATTCAGCAGCTTCGTCCGGCTGCTGTCCCGGCATTTAACGTGCCGAATCCCTACGCTAATTACGGCTATGGCTGCTATTGCAACAATGGCGTTACTGCTTAATTAGTTATATTTAACACAGATTGAGGAGTGGCACTGACTGGCCTCTACCACTCCTCTTTCTATTTTAGGAGGTATATTTATGATCCAGTTATCTAATACTACTGCTCAAACCGTTGCTGTTGGGCAGTCCGTTACCTTCAATACGGTCCTTATGAAAACGGGCTGTGCTGAATGCCATCGTAAGAACACTGGCTCTGTCAAGCTCTGTGCTCGCGGCGGCATCTATCAAGTAACATTCTCAGCAAATATTTCCGGTGCTACGGCGGCCACTCCGGTACAGCTTGCAGCGCAACTCGGCGGAGATACAATGACTGAGACTACTATGATTTATACTCCGGCTACGGCAAATGCGTATGGGCAGGTTACTATTACTTTTCCTGTTCGAAATAATTGCTGCGATTATGATCGTGTTACTATTGTTAACACTGGTACCACCGATCTTACTGTTGCGGCAAATCCGAATTTGTTTGTCAAGCGTATCGCGTAAGGAGTAAATCATGGGTGATTGCTTTGAGAAAATGAGCTGCATGAAGGATCAACTTGCGGCTGCTGCATATTCCGCGCTTTCTTGCGGCATTGAGAATGTCGACGCTTCCGAAATGGGTGAAGTTGTTGACATGATCAAGGATATTGCAGAATACGAGCGTAATCATTATCAGGCATGCTATTACAAGTCCGTTGTGAATGCTATGCGAAGCAATGATCGTCGAGGCTATATGCCGCCTATTTCTGACGAAGATGATGCTTGGTATAGAGAACGGGATCGTTATGGCGTCGACTGGGATGATGATTATGGTCGACATTACAATCAGTATAAGTCTGCGAAGCGCCACTATACTGAAACTCACGATATGACGGATAAGGATCGGATGGACGAACACGCAAAGGAGCATATCGATAAGATGCTCGACTCTGTGCGAGAGATGTGGCGTGACGCTGATCCCGAGCTTCGTCAAAAGATTAAGGATGATATGACTCGTTTGACTAACGAATTAATGTAGTCATGTCTTTCTACGTAAATAATATTCGCTGGGATATTGAATACGTAGATCCGTACGATACAAGACTCGTGGATAAGAATGGAACACTTAGAATCGCTACAACAGATCCTGAAGTGCGCACTATATTTATAGTTAAAGGACTAAGTGATGATTTTAAGGAAGAAGTTCTTATCCACGAATTATCCCATTGCTTTATTTTTAGCCATGGACTACACAAACATGTTTATAAGTATGTCAAGCCTAGATATTGGGATGAGGCTGAAGAATGCTTGTGCAATTTGATAAGTTTGTACGGACGAGATATTCTTAATTTGGCGGATAAAGAATTGAATAAGAAACGAAACAGATAAGAGGTTGCAACAGAATGGAATATGCTCCGTTAATTATCAACGCTGTAGTGGCGCTTCTATCTGCATTTCTGGGAGCCTCTGGTCTGTGGACCTTAATTGGTAGACGACTTGATAAAAAGATCGAATCGTCTGCCAATAGGGATAAAGAACGTGCTATGCTGGTTGGTTTAGCGCATGACCGAATAGTATGGCTGGGAATGCAGTATATCGAGCGCGGTTGGATTACTAATGACGAGTATGAAAATCTCGATGTATATCTATTCAAGCCGTATGAAGAGCTTGGTGGAAACGGATCTGCTGCAAAAATAATGAGTGATGTAAGAAATTTGCCTATGCATAAAGATAAAGATTGGATGGAACGTCATGGTGTTAAATAGCAAGGTTTATGATATTCTGAAGTGGCTTGTGCAGATCGTTCTTCCGGCGATTGGTGCATGCTATGCTGCTCTTGCAGCTTTATGGGGGTTTCCTTACGCCGAGCAAGTCGTAGGCAGTATTTCTGCTATCTGTGTGCTACTGGGTGCTTGTTTACGTATTAGTAATTCAAATTATTCTGGCGATGGTGTCTTGACCGTTAATGCTGATTTGGATGATGACGACGAAAATAAGTATAATCTTACTCTTACTAAAGATTTGGCGACTTTGGCAAATAAGAAGTCTTTTGTTGTTACTGTTAAGTAATCGCAATTATTTCCTGTCATATAATAGATAGCTAAAAATTCTTGAAAGGAGTTTGCTATGTTTACACTTAAGAATAAAAGTGCGAAGGAAATGATTGACGAATCGATCAAACACTTGGTTGATCAAATGGATATGGAATCTCCGGATTCTGACGAGTATCGTAAAATCGCTGAGAATGTTAAGATTCTTCAGGAAGCAAAGGCACAAGATAAGCCGTTTATTTCTGGAGATGCAATATTTGGCGGAATTATGACTGTTGGAGGAATCGCCCTGGTTCTATACTATGAAAAGCTTGGTGTTATCACTTCGAAAGCGGTTTAACTTTGTTGCCGAAACTTAAATTGTAAACTAAGGGCTAAGTTGGAGAGTTATTGCTAACTGAAATATACGCTGTAGTAGAAAATACAATGGCGTATATTTTTTTTGCCTAATTCGACATAATTTCACATCCTATAACGAAAGAAGGAATATTGCTCAGGAAGAATACTGACTGCACACGAGCCGATTAAATTCGGATGAAAGGAATAGAGGTAGTTCAGAGTATGGTTCGAGTCCATCCAAAGATCCTTCTTTTTTTATTTAATATTCGCAATATTTTCACATCCTATAATGAAGTTGGAAACTTGAAAGGAGTTTATTATGCTGTTCAATGTTAAAGATGTCGTTACCATTGGTATTATTGGTCTTGAGGTTCTTGGCCTTACGGCAGCTTACAAGTATTTGGTCGAAAAGCCGATTCTTGATGCTGTGTATGCTAAGTACGGGACTTATGATCCTGAGGAAGCGCTCAAAGCAATGATTGCTGAGGAAAATGAAAGCAAGTAGCAACTCAAAAGATAAGGGTCTTACATGACCTTTATCTTTTTCTCGCAATTTTTTTCATATCCTATAACGAAGGAGATGAAGAATAATATAGGGCTCGTGGTAAGAGCGCCGGTTATGCGGGGACCGGAGGTTGCGTTCGATTCGCATCAGTTATTCTTTTCTCATTTATTTTTTATCAGTTTTTCTTGAAAGGAGAACACTATGGACAAAAAGATCGAAGTTATGCGAATTTATCTTAACGAGGACGAGCTTGACATTATCAGTAAGGCGCTTGTTCAAGAATATGACGAAATGATGGATACTTATCGTAGATTCAAAAATGCTTATCTTGCCAATTTCAGATGGATGGATAAAGAAATTCTTGATAAACAAGCAGAATTGTACGAGGAGCGCATTTGTCGATATAATGAGCTCATCCATTGTTTTAAAGATCTTGCAGACGGATCCGACAAAAGGCATGAAGTCTATGTTGCAAATGAATCCTATGTAGAGGATTAAAGAAAGGGCTTTATCATGAACAAAATCGTAGAGTTTGCTAAGAACCATACGACCGAGATCGCTATTACAGGAGGGGTTGCTTTTACTGTTGGAGCTGCAATTGTTCTTAAAAAGAAGCCTGTAGCTCCTAAAGTGTATTCCGATTCCATTCCGTGGAATATGTACGGAGATAATAAAGACACGGTCAAGCGCGGCCTTAAACTTGCTCAGACTTGGTTGAATAAAGTCGGAAAGTATGTTACAACCTATATGGCATTTAGCATCTTTCCGAATAATCCTGCAGAAATTGAATCATGCGTAGATATTCTAAAAAGCCATAAAGATTCTGATGGATTCGCAGTATGCATTATGGCTTTGAACAAGTAATACCGGTTAGTAATAGAGGAGAGTGAAATTTAGTAGCTCTCCTCTATTTTTAGAAAGTTGAGTATGATGGACGATAACACCACTCTTGTTATAGTTACAGTCTCTTTTATGATTTTTCTTCTAATTGTTATTTGGCTAGAAAGTAAAACAAAATAGAACAAATCGGCAAGTCGAAATTAAAGGAGCGACCATGGCTACTGTTAAAGTTCCATTAAGTATTGTTCAAGATCTTAAATATTATTATATAAGCAAAACGTCAGAAGCTCGAGTTTCTCTTATGAATTTGAAAGATGATGAAGAATACTGGAATAAAAAGCTTGGCAAAGAAGCTACAAATAATGCGATATCGCATTGGACGGAAATGGTAACTGATTACGAGCATTTTATAGACAACATTGATGAAGTCATTCATATGAGTAATCTATATAAGGCTCCTTTAAACGTAAATATTTCTATTGAACCGGACTCTACCGATGATTACTATCGGTAAAACTTGCTTATAGCGTAAAAGGAGAACAAAAAATGCTTACTGGAAAACAGCTTAAGACCATCCGTAAGATTGCAGGATTCACTGGAACTGAAGTTGCCGAAAGGATGCTCGTAACTAAGCAAATAATCAGCAGCATCGAAACTGGCGAAACGGAAACTCCAAGCAGCATTCGTTATTACGAAATGACTCTAAAGGAGATGATCGACGATTTGGTAGATCTGGATAAGCGTCGCATTTGCTTGGATTTGTTACGGATGTTTGAAGCAGAGCACGACTACAAATGGCTGCTTCTTTACAAAGACCCCGAAAAGTCATTGCTTACCGTCGAGGGCGAATATCGTACGCGTGCAGAAGCGGAGAGCATGGCGTATGAGATGAAAAACACATTCCCGTATGCAGAATATTATATTCTTAAGGACCGCAGTATTTAATCGCTATGCCAGATAAGGAGAACAAAAATGAAATGGCGTATTGAGCAAATCGTAAACGGTTTCACCGTTAGCACTTCTCAAGATTTCGAAAGCTACGAAGCAGCTGAAAAATATCTTAATGAGTTTTTCGAAAGAATGGGAAGAGAATTTGATGATCTTGAGATTGTAAAAGTGAATCCCACTATTAGTAACGAGTAACTTGCCGCGCTCACTTTCGGAACGATTGTTCTTGGAATGGGGCTTGCATATCTTATCTGTAAAGAATGTGCTTTTCAGATTGCTTTAAAGAACGCAACAGCAAATCTTAATAAGATTCTGTCTAAAATGTCTACAGGATCTGCTAAAGATCTACGAGGATCTGCTTTAAGCGGTGAATTCGGCCCAAACTCCTGTTTTTATAGTGTAAAAATATTTCGGTAAAACCCCAGGTCAACGGCTTGCTGAGATGCCATCTAAGCAGGGGTTTGGGCTTTTTACATATATTTAGTCTTTCGTTTTTAGTGAAATATAGGTGTTTAAATGAGTATTATACCAAATAAAGATGAATTTCGTAATTTTTGGAAAACGGTCGGAGAATTTAAGGATGATTATCCGGACGAATTTCTATTGGTAGTATCTTTAATAATTCTTAACATGTTTGCTCTCGCTTTAATCGTGTCAATATATCCTTTATCTATTTTATTTTTACTAGCATTTGTTTCTATAGTATTTGGACTTTATAAACTGTGCATGTATTTTATTCGTATTAATCGTTAATTCTAAGGATGGTAAAAATGGCTACTGCTAAAGCAATTTTGGATTCCATGCATGTTGATTCTATTGATGAATGCACTGAAGTATATCTTTATCGAATTTATAAAGATGAATTTATTGAGGAGAAAGCGCTAATTAATAAACGCCAAGCAGGATTTGCACTCAATGGAGTTTGCGGAAGATTCGACGACGAAGGAAATCTTTCCAAATTTTCTAGGATTCATAAATACGAAGGGAAAGTCTATTCTAACGGAGGTACGGACGCAGTATGGTTTCTTAAAGCGAGTAAGAGAAAAGCTAAGAAAGCCATTAAAGAAGCATATCTCAAGCGCATCGAAAGGGCCCAAAAGTATCTAGATCGTTACAATAAAGTCATGAAGGAGCTAAAGTAATGGATGATAACACAACCCTTTTGTTAATGATGTTTATATTTGCCATTATTAATATTGCCACCGTTGTTTCTGAGAATTGGAGAAATAAATGAGCTTGTACGAACATACGTTGGTCCCAATATTTTGAACTAATAATACGTATGGATATGATGGAGCGGTTCTTAAGAATTTGAATCTTATCAACGATGATTATCTATCTAAGGGATGGGAGGTAGAACGAGTGGATGAACTTCATGATGCAGAAGGAATGGCTCTTATGTATATTCTTAGAAAAGAGAAGGATGGAAAAGAATGATAGAGTTATCCCAACGTTCTCAACGTGCTAAAAACGTAGTTGATACTTTTAAAACGCCAATAAACAGTTTGTATAATCAAGTATATAATATGGTCTATGAAGAATTAGCCAATACGGCCCGTGATTCATTTAATGATGGATGGATTGAAGCCGTTGCCTATATGAAATCCCATCCCGATTGTTCCATGGAAGAACTATTTCAAGCTAAGTCAGAAGAAATGCATAAACGATATCTATATGATCGGCAAACAATGTAAGGAGGATCAACTAATGCTTAAAATTGAAAAAATCGAAACCTACGGTTGGGAAGCTGCCATTCGAGGAATGCGAAATCCTATGAATTCTTGGGATAAGATCGATACTAGAATCTGCGATGAATATATGATCAGTGAATATTGCCCTGGTTGGGACATTATAAACAGTCATGTGGATTCCAATAAATGCCCATATTCTAGTGATTGTGAAAACGGAGTGGTCTGCAATGATTATCAAAAAATGCATATTGGTCCGAATGACATCGGTCTCATGAAACGTCTTTCTAAAGCAGGTACAGATCACCGTAAGTTCATGCGCATGATTACCGTATATTGCGATATTACTGCTCCATTGTATTGGTGGAAGGAATTCGATACATATAAGGTCGGCACTGTCGCTAATTCTTGCAGCACTATGCATAAGATTCATTCTAAAGAAATTATGTTAGACGATTTTAGTTACGAGCATCTTATCGATAACGAAGATCTTGCAGCATATGGCGCAGAATGGATTACGCCCCTAGACAATCTTATGATTACCATATCATCTCTTAATGGTGCTCGTGAGAAATATCTCGAAACCAAAAACAAAAAATACTGGTGGCAGATAATCCAACTTCTTCCAAGCTCATATAATCAGAAGCGTACGGTCATGTTGAACTACGAAGTTCTTGTGAACATGTATAAATCTCGTAAGAGGCATAAGCTCGACGAGTGGCGTACGTTCTGTGACTGGATTGAAACGCTTCCTTATTTCGAGTTGATTGTGGGGGAAGAATAATGGCCAATAATCTTAAACTTCCGCCAGAAGTCGGAAAGCGCGAAAAAATAAGAAAAGATGGAACTTACGGTTATGTTTGCAATTCTTGTGGATACCCTGTAGATGATCATGACGGATATTGCTCTGAATGTGGTGCAAGAGTTGCTGGCACGTATTTTTATTATGGGCAAGATTGTACTCCTAATAAAAACCCAAAGAAAAAGACTCTTAAAGAGGTTCTTGCTAAACATGAAGCGGAAGTAATGTCGAAATAATCTAATAGTAAGAAACTATTATCATGAGCACGGAATACACATTTGATCCAAATCCTAGAAACGTTCATTTAGTTTGCCCTTTATGCAACTCTAAATTCGAACCGAGAAGTCGTAATCAATTATATTGCAGCAAGAGATGCCAACGAAAAGCTTCAAGAATTAGAAATAGGAGATGCAAAAATGAAAAAAAGCGTATAGTCAATACGTCGAAGTTAATTCCGTTATTACTATACTGTCTATTGGCAGTAATATTAAAGAAAACGAACTTAAGGCTGTAGCTGAAGTGTTTGATAAAGTCTATGAAATGGCTTTTCTAAAAGGTTACGAACGAGGTACTGAGGACGCCGTATTACAGCAAATGATGGAGGAATAGCGTGTCGGCACTTATGGAGGAACTTCGTTCCGAATTAGATAAAAGAAACGTTTATTGGGAAGACGGAAGCGACACTGTTTTGTTGTCTAATGACGGTATCATGACTTTTGAACGTACATATTTTTTCGACATGTCCAAATCAAAGAATGAGCATCAATGGTATTTCAGTGTCATATCTATTTATGTTACTAAACCTGATGGAACACTTGAATATGGATACGACAAGGGTTCTCCGTATAAACTTGAATGCTGGTGGCAATTTAAATATGACGATCCAGAGCCCATGTCTGTTGAAGAAATTATTGATGTATATGAAGAATGGAACGAGATTTATGGAAAATTTTTTATATGAGTGTGATGGAAAACAATGCGACAATTGCCGCCCAGAATGCTTTCATACAACAGATATTAACCATGCCAAAAATTTTACTAGACACAAATGTGGCCCAAACAAGGAAACTGTTTATGTCGAAAACGATGAAAAGTGGGGGTCTAAAATGACTAAAAACGATCTGGTTTGCCACCCGTCTCATTATACACATGATGGAATAGAGACCATCGATAAGATGCAGGCTATATTTGGCCTTGAAAATTTAATAGTTATTTGTAAAGCAAATTGCTTTAAATATTTGGATAGGTATAAATATAAAGGCAATGCTTTACAAGATTTATCAAAAGCTTATTGGTATGCAACTAAAGCTTTAATCCTTTTGACGGATGACGAAAACTATAGTTTTGAAATCGAAAAAGATTCAGCAGTGATGCTTACGATTAATTATCGCGATTCAGAATATTATGTATATAAAGCAAAATTGCAGTTGTCTTACCGTAGAATAACTTCTATAGAAGAAGCAACTATGGTAAGCCTTGCTAGAGCTAATATTGGGCGAGCTTATGCTGATTACAAAAAGGAGCATCCTGATGAAAAATAACTACAGTTGTTTTCACGCTCTATTTGATATTTTCATGACAGTTATCACCGGAGGGCTTTGGCTTATTTACATCCTTATCAGATACTTAAGGACACACTAATGGCTAAATTAAAAGAAGTTAACTTTTATAAATACTGCGAATCGTGCAGAAATTATTGCAAAGAAGAGTATGAAGATCCGTGTGATATTTGTTTAGGTCACGCGTATAATTACGATTCTGAGAAACCTAGGTTTTACGAGAAAAATAAGCACAAAAAATCCAAATAGTCGCAACATTTTCATACCCTATAATGAAGCTAGAAGTTCGTTCAAAGGAGTTTAAAATGGGTATTGAAAACGCTATGAATGTTGTTCTGTCCGAACTGCAATGGGCTAATTGTGTATCTATTGTAATCTTTGTAGCGATGGCTATCGGATTTATTGCGATGGCTGTTGAGATGAAGAAGATGAAAGATGCGCTTGAGCGTATTGAGGTTCGAGCCGAGTGCATTCACCAGAATCAGTATCTTGATAAAGAAGATTTGATCAGTGACTAGACAAATTTGCGAGGATGTATTATTCATGTCCTCGCATTTTTTTCACACCTTATAATGACATGGTTAAGTCAATCTTGAAAGGAGAAAACCATGAATGAGACGAAGATTGAGGTTTCTGGTAAGCTTGAGGCTGTTAAGAAGACTGCTATGAAAGCTGCTAAGTACGTAGGTGTCGCTGCTTCGGGCGCCGTTATTGGCGCCGGAGTTATGTACGCTATTACGCACGGGCATGCTGACAAGGTTATTTCTGCAGCAGCTGTAGTTGCTGACCAGGCACCGGAAGTTATTCCTGAAGTCGTGGAAGCTGCTATCTAAATAGTTAGCTATGTCAGATAAGGAGAGTGTGGAAACATGCTCTCCTTATTTTTCTTGAAAGGAGAATCATGAACCCTGGAATTATTTCAAACATCATAAACAAAGGTAGAGGATTTGTATTACGAAATTCTGGAGCAATTTGTACCGGATTAGGAATCGCTGCTACGGCATCTATTCCGGTATTTGCTGTTAAGGCTACTCCTAAAGCTCTTATTCTTATTGAAGAGGCTAAGGACGAAAAAGGTGTAGATAATCTTACACCCGTTGAAATTGTGCAAGCTACGTGGAAAGTTTATATTCCTACGGCTGCCACAACAATTATCGCCATTGCTTTATTTGCCGCAGCTTATAGGGCTACGTCAGCCCAGAAGGCAGCTTTGGCTAGTGCATATTCTATTATGGAAAAGACTCTTGATAAATATCAAGAAAAGGTAATCGATATCATTGGAGAGGATAAAGACAAGGAAATCCGCGGAGAAGTTGCTCATGAAGTAATGATGGAAACTTCTAAGAACGAGCCTCTTATTCTGATTGGCAATGGAGAAAAGCTTTGCTATGATGGGATTACCGGAAGGTATTTTAGGTCAGATATCGAATCTATTCGAACGGCTATGAATGATTTCAATCAGTCTCTTAATGGAGATTTCTATCAAGATCTTAATTACTGGTATATTTGCTTGGATAATGATGATCTTCCTCAGACTCAAGTAGGTGGTCTGTTAGGCTGGAATTCCAATAAACTGATGGACATCAACTTTACAGCAAATATTTCTCCTAAGGGCGAACCGTGTATCGTTCTAGATTATTCCAGGTCTATGCCTACTCCATATTTTAGGGGTTAATTCGTGGAAGATGTTTTAATTAAATTATTCTTTTTGTTTTGTGTTCTATGCGTTGGCGTTTATATTTTTGATCGATTGAGAGGAATCAAATAATGAAGTGGTATTCCAAGGTTACTGTTGAGACTTTTTACACTGATGAAGATGGCATTATTTTGGACAAGAAGTACAAGTCCAATATTATCGCTAGTGATAGTGTAGAGACTTTGAAGAAATCTGTTGGCGTTCGTGCTGAGGCCAGTGCATCTGACAACATTGATATTCTTACAACTCGAATGGAAGTTCGATCCGATTAAATCGCATTTTTTTCATACCATATAATGAAGTTGGAAACTTGAAAGGAGTTTGAAATGGATATTAATTTCGTTAAAGGCGCTACGGAGTTTGTTACGTCTTTCTGTGGTTCTTACACAGTCGGTGCTATCGTTGGTAGCCTTTGCCCTGTAAACAATCCTATTGCTAAGGTTATGTTTACGGTAGGCGGAGGCGCTATCGGTGGCATGATTGGTGATGCCGCAGGAAAGTACGCAGCAAACGTTGTCGGCGATGTTTGCAAAATGCTAGATGGTCCTAAAGAACAAAATGCTTAAGTAACCAAGTTCGAGATGAGAGGTCGTGTTAAAAACATGGCCTCTCTTTTTTGGAAGGAATGAAAATGGCTCGTGTCGATCTGCCCGGAACCGATGCATATCCTGGAAATTCTAATCGTTCCAGGATCGAACGTGAACAAAAAGAAGAAGCCCCTAAGAAAGATATTAAGAAAGTTGCAAGCGGAGTTAAGAAAAAGAAGTCTGCTGCTAAGAAATTTAAAGAAGCTTTTGTAGGAGACGAAGGAAGCCAATCTGTAGCGGATTATATTCTCTACGATGTTCTTGTTCCAGCTGCTAAGAATACTGTTAACGATATGGTAACCGGTGGAATTGAAATGCTTCTATTTGGCGAGAGGCGTGGGAACCGCACGGTTCGGGATCGAGGACGATCTGTAGTGAACTACACTTCATATTCTAGGAGGAATGGTGATCGTGATTCTATGCAGTCTCGCACTAGTTCTAGGAGGTCTGCTAGGGACCGCGTTTATAATGATGATATTATTCTTCCAAGTCGAGGACAAGCAGAAGAAGTCATTGATAGCCTTCTGGATGTTATCGACAAGTATGGAAGCGCTTCTGTTGCTGATTTGTATAGTCTTGTTGGTATTGATTCCGAGTTCACAGATAATTCTTACGGATGGACTAATCTCAATAATGCTAGTGTGTCTAGGGTCCGCGACGGTTACGCTCTCAATCTCCCTCGTGCATATCCTATAGATTGAACAGAACAGGGTATGACACCACCATGGATTTAAAAAGCGTTATACTGATATTTTTAGGAATCGCCGCTGTCACTACGATGGCGGCTTTCTTTTTAAAAGATATAGAGTTATTTAGGTATGCTCTATATTTATTACTTATGGGCCTTAAGTAAGGATCATAGATATGAATAATCCAACTAAGTATGATATAAAGCCTTGTCCAGAATGTGGATCTGAGAATTCTCAACGGATATTACTAAGTTTTGCTCATTGACAGCTCAGGCACGCACAGTTTCATTAGAATGCCGTGTCTGCGGATATTTTACAATCCAAGATATAGATTCGAAGATGCTGTAAATGAATGGAACAAGCTAGCAAAGCAATGGGAGAATTCTTGAAGCATTGTAAAATAATTGATCAATTGAATGAAATGCTAGAAGAAAAGAGAAGACTACAAATGACTCCTGACGAATACCAAGAACTTGCTATGCGAACCAAGCCTAAGAATTTTGTTCCTTATTCTCTCCTTATCAATTCTGCTATGGGGCTCTCGGGAGAAGCTGGTGAATTTACTGATATTCTCAAAAAGATTGAGTATCAAGGGCACGAGTATGATTATCAAGCTAAAGAACATCTCAAGAAGGAACTCGGTGATATTTTATGGTATGTTGCTTTAGCCTGCGATAGTCTAGGAACATCGATGGAAACTATTATGGAAATGAACATCGATAAGCTTGCTTCACGATATCCCGATGGATTTGACTCGTATCGTTCTACGCATCGTAAAGACGGTGATATTTAAAATGAGTATTGATTATATCAGATTTACATATAATCATCAGTATTCTAGCGAACGTAACGTTCGTATAAAAGATCTAAAATATAATAAAGAAGATAAAACTTTATCAGTTTGGATCGATAAAGATGAATTCAAAAGTAAATTTCCTGAATTGTTTAAGGAGTAATAATGGAACATATCGTGCAGTTTGCTATCGCCATTGATGATAAAACTATTCAGAAGCGTCTTGAAGCGAATGCTTATGATGATATCATCAATAATCTAACAGAAGACTGCAAGAAGAGTATTCAGTCCAGAGTTGGATATCCTAGTGAGCCAAACTGGGGTGTTATAGTTAAACAGTCTGTTTATAAATTTGTTGAAAGCAATCACGACGAGATTGTTGACGCTGCGGCAAAGCTTCTTAAAGAATCTTATTGTCGCACAAAAGCTTATAAAGAAGATGAAGGAAATTATGGATGAGGCGTAATCTTGGATATTTTAAACAGGACTCGTATGGAGATAGTCCTAGGCAAAGTCCAGGCATGAGCTTCTCCGACTACAAATCTAAAGCACTTAAAGCAGCTAAAGATCTATGTTACGGAGAAGAATGCTATAAAGCTATAGAGAAAGCTGAAACATCTGCTAAGATTTCTAGAATCATGGTTACTTACAGGAATCGAAGGTAGCTATCATGGACGTAAACATCAAAAGAGATTGGTGTAGAAGAGCGTATCCAGGAGCAAACTGGGAGTACAAAGTTAATAAAATGTCTGATAAACAAATCGAAGCTCTTTTTATTAGTCTTAGAAAGCGGGGAAAGATTAATGTATGATTGATGGACGTATATATTTGAACGAAGAAACAGGAACTAAAGTTCGTTCGAAAAAACTTATGGAAGATGAGAAATTTGAATATTATGATATCGACGTTATTTCTTATGCTGATGTAACTGTCGAAGAACTAGTTCATTTTTACATTTCTCACATCGATCCGAAGACTAAGGGGACTGTTCGCTTTATCGATGGAACAGAACAAACCATGGACGAAGGAATGAATGGTCAAAGCTTATGCTCTTATTACGGAGAAAATCTAAGTTATATTTCCAGTTCTAAGGCAGATGTCTTCGAACGATTCGTACGATTTGCATTTGTTAAGATCTCAAAAATTCCAGGGTGTGAAATTCGAAATTTGATTTTGTTTGTTCAAAAAGATTAATGATGAAAGGATGCATAATGACTAAAGAAGATTCCGCGAAGCAACTTGTAACTAATTATATCCTCGAACGTTTGGATAAAAGTGATTCTAAAGCTAAGTTCAGTGTTTACATTGTGTGGAGTTGCTATATTCTGGGCAACTACAAGATGCTTTTGTCTTCTACTTTGCACGATGGCATGTATTATGAAGTTACTTATAATGCTAATAAGCATGAGTATTATCTTGATGCCTATAAGAAATTTGAAAATAAGTGCATCGTAGAAGAAGACAATCTAATTTCGTACAGTAATTACATATCCTATAATAGCTAGAAGGCTGTTGAAAGGAGTTTGAAATGCGAAATGTTTTTGACAAATTTGTAGAGGCTGGACAGTATATCGATGATCACAAGCAAGCTATTTGTTGTGGAGTGATGGCGGTCGGTGTTGTCATGATTGGTTGTAAAATATACCAAACAGGATTTAGCAAAGGCTGTCTTCATGGAGCACAAAGAACTTGGAATGCGATCGGAGAGGTTTGTCGAGATCCTGCTAAATTAGCAAGAATTGCTGAAACAGGTGAACTTACGGTTGCATTCTAGTTAAAAACGATTAGGGAGTGTGGAAACATGCTCTCTAATCTTATATTTTTACATAGGTTATTGGTTTTTTCACAACGAAAGAAGGATTAAAATGGGTTTTAAGGAAACTCTTATTCGAAATGGTTCTCGAGCATTGCTTATTGCACAAAAGCATTCCCCTGAAATCTTGATGGCTCTCGGTACGGTATCTATTGTAGGTGCTGTAGTTGCTACCGGTAAGGCGTCTCTTGCTGTTAGTGATATTCTTGAAGAGCACGAAGAAGTAAAGAACAAGATTGAGTCTGTTCACGATGGCGAAATTGATATTCCTGAAGATAAGGAGTATAGCGAGGAGGATTACAAGAAGGATATTCTGACCAATAAAATCCAATGCGCACGTAAGATCGCAATCAACTATATTCCTGCAGCCACTTTCTTGGTATTTGGTATCGGTTGCTTCTTCGGTGCTCACAATATTTTGTCTTAAGCGTTATATTGCCATGGTAGGGTGCGTATAAGCTTTGTGAGGAGACGTTCGCAGCATATCGAGGACGTGTTAAGGAGGAACTTGGCGAGGATCAGGATCGTCATTTTTACTACGGTACTGAATTTGAGGAGACTGTAGAAAAGGTCGAGGGCAAAAACGGTAAGATGAAGGATAAGAAGACTAAGGTTGAAGTATATCCTGGTGTCGAAGTTACTCAGTATGCTCGTTATTTCGATGAAGCTAATCCGAATTGGCAGCGTTCTGCGGACGATAACCGTTTCTTCCTGACTAACATGCAGCGTCAACTCAACGATAAGCTTGTTTCTCAAGGCCATTTGTTCCTGAATGAGGTTTATGATGCACTTGGATTCGAACGTAGCAGCGCGGGTGCTCTCGTTGGATGGGTTTATTCTGACGATGATATTAATCAAACTGGCGATGGTTATGTTGATTTCCGTATTTACGATTGCTCTAGCATCGCTAAACGTGATTTTGTAATGGCTACGAGCCCAGTATTCTACTCGACTTTAACGTTGATGGTCTTATTTACGATTTGATCGTAGAAAGTAGGACGGATTACGAGGCCGTAGGATGTGGAATATTCGAGCAGGATGTCTTCGATTATCCCACTTTGTATTCTTGTTACTAAGGAGTTTATAAATGAAACCTATTGTAAAGATCGCTTTAGGATTTATCTACCGGAGCTGCAACAGGATCTATTGGAACATATTTTGCTCTACGAAGAAATTTGCTGCAGAAGTGCGAGAAGGAAGTGAACGAGTATCGTGATATTGCTCGGGCTCGTGTTCGTCAAGCAGATGAGTATGTAAATTCTAAGCTAAATGAAAAAGAAGCTGAAGAGTATAATACTCGATGCGAAAATGATCCAGAATTTGTAGACTATACTTCATACTATTCGGACATGAATATTAAGAAAGCTGTTAAAGAAGCTACCGAAGCTGTAAGTCGATATGCTGAGGATAAGGACTTCGATAAGCATATGGCCGAACGAGAGAATCCTGAAGACGATGAGGAAGAAGAGGATTCGTACGAAGAAGCTATTAACGATGCTAGAATCAAGTCTATGGAGGATGCTAAGCAATCTGGAGAGAAACCATATTTGATTGACGCATCTGAATTCCACAATACTAATCAATGGTATGATAAGATTAGTATTACTTGGTACATGGGCGACGACTTCGTTTGCGATGACCAAGACGATATTATGACTGAGCAAGAAATTGATGCGTGCCTCGGCGGTTACGATTGGAAGCAGTGGTTTGATAAGGATTCTAATGATCCCGATATTTGCCACGTACGTAATCGTTCTCGAGGTACTGACTACGAAATTTGCAGGACTCCTGAGAGGTATTCAGATGTATATTCTGAAGGAACTAGCCAAGAGGAGCCTGTGATTCATATTAGTTAGGAGATTTATGGGTAGCTACGATATTGCAGCTCCCGATGACGAAATTGTCAATTCCTATTTTCATTGGCTTTGTGATGTGGTTCATGCCGATGATCCTCAAGAATCTTATATTAATCTGATGGTGGCGCTTTTTCAAACTGAGTTTGTGTGGTCTGTTGAGAACGACAGTAACCGAGCTGAGGACGGAAAGCGCCTCCGTCTTGAGTGGATTGATGACCCTGATATTCTTGATAGACCTTGTACAATGCTTGAAATGATGATTGCTTTGGCTATCAGAATCGATGATGAGGTGATGTGGAACCCTCAACGAGGCAATAGAACCGCCGTTTGGTTCTGGGAAATGATTGATAATTTGGGTCTCGGAGAGCTTGATGACTCTATAGAATTTGTAAAAATCGAGCGAATTGTAGACCGAAAAATGCATATTTTTAGCACAAAACTGCATACTCCAAATGCACCTGGTACCCTATTTCCTGTTACACTTTACGAAAAAAAGTGTAACAAAAGTGTAACAAAGTGTAACAAAAAAGAGATTGGTACCAGATGATGACCTATATGTATGAAAAATATGGGGTTGAGGACGTATAAAAGGCTAAAAATAAGCCAAAAAAGTAGTTACACTTTTGGTACACCTTTTTGGCGAAAGTGACGTTTTTGGTACACTTTAGATTTGGGAAAAGCCCAGGTCAAAACCTATTTGTTACATTTGTTACTACTTTTTCTTTAAAGTTGTATGATAATGAAATATGTATATATATAAAAGGTTTATAGGCCTTTTTTTTGTAAAAGTGTAACAAACGTAATTTTCGCAAATTTTGGCTTTTGCAAAATGTATATTTTTGTAAATTGCATATTTTTCTTGAAAGGAGGTATTTGATGGACTTTTATACCGTCCGTAGAAAGATGGAGAACCGTGGAACTTCAATGACCATTAGTCCTGATTTTAAAGTTGGTAAATTTTCTGACTTTATGGTTCGAGGTAAATCTTTCTATGCTGTCTATGATGAATCTACAGGGTTGTGGTCTACGGACGAATATTCTATTAGATCCATAATCGATGCAGATCTCGAAGAAGAGTATTCGAAAGTGTGCGATAGATTTGGCGATATTGAGATTAACGTTGCCTGGGCTTCTTCGTACGATTCTGGTTCTTGGAAGAAATACTGCAAATGGATCAAGGAACTTCCTGATAATTATCACCAGCTTGACGACAAACTTATATTCTCAAATACTGAAGTTAAGAAGAGTGACTATGCATCTCACAGATTGCCATATCCTCTTGAAGAAGGATGCTATGATTCCTTTGATGAGATTATAGGAACTCTATACGATGAAGAAGAGCGAGCCAAGCTTGAATGGGGCATTGGAGCAGTTATATCTGGAGACAGCAAATCGATTCAGAAGTTTATTGTTCTGTATGGCGAAGCTGGTGCTGGCAAATCAACTATCCTGAATATTATTCAAATGTTGTTCGAAGGATATTATACTGCGTTCGAAGCAAAGGCGCTGGCATCTAACAACAATACTTTTAGCACAGAAGTGTTCAAGTCAAATCCTTTAGTGGCAATTCAGCATGATGGCGATTTAAGTAGAATTGAGGATAACACAAAACTTAATTCAATCATTTCTCATGAAGAGATGAGTATGAATGAAAAGTATAAGTCAAGTTATATGGCTAAGCTTAATTGTCTTTCTTTTCATGGCTACAAATCGTCCTGTGAAGATTACTGATGCTAAGTCCGGTTATTATTCGACGACTTATACGACGTTAAGCCGAGCGGTAATAAGATAGAACCCGGACGATATCAAGAACTGATGTCGAGGATTCCATTTCGAGTTAGGTGCCATCGCATTATCGTTTGCCTTCAAGTCTATAAGAAGGAATGGGTAAAAATTATTACTCGACATATCGTCCTGTAGATATGTATGTTTAAAACCGATTGTATTTTTTCAATTTTGTTGAGGATTTCATATTTTGATCTTTGATAGGCAAGACGGAGTCACTTTGAAGCAAGCGTACGATATGTATAAGATATATTGTGACGAAGCTCAAGTAGATTACAAGATGGCTAAGTATAAATTCCGTGAAAGAGTTGAAGAATTATTTCCGCAGATTCGATGCTATGAAACGTGTTGATGATAAACAAGTACGAAATTATTACAGTGAGTTTATGCGCGAAAAATTCACTGATATTGTGCCTGCAGGCAAAAAAACGGATAATTCTGAGGATATTATAAAAAAAGATTGAGCCTAGAATATCTCTAGAAGCCACAGAGAGCCTGTTTGAGGCCCTATGTTGCGATTGCCCGGCTCAGTATGCCACGTCGAAGGAAACACCATCTAAGAAATGGTCTCAGACAGTTACAACATTGAAAAGACATTAAGACTAATCGAGTGCATTATGTCAAGGTTCCGTTGAACCATATTGTCATAGACTTTGATTTGAAAGGGCCTGACGGAGAAAAATCAGCAGATTTAAATTTGAAAGAAGCTGCAAAATGGCCTCCAACTTATGCGGAATTTATACTTAGCCATCTTGTAATCTACTTGAGCTTCGTCACAATATATCTTATACATATCGTACGCTTGCTTCAAAGTGACTCCGTCTTGCCTATCAAAGATCAAATATGAATCCTCAACAAAATTGAAAAATACATCGGTTTTAAACATCATATCTACAGGACGATATGTCGAGTAATAATTTTTACCCATCTTCTTATAGGCTTGAAGGCAACGATATGCGATGGCACCTAACTCGAATGGAATCCTCGACATCAGTTCTTGATATCGTCCGGGTTCTATCTTATTACCGCTCGGCTTAACGTCGATAAGTCGTCGAATAATCCGGAACTTAGCATCAGTAATCTTCACAGGACGATTTGTAGCCATGAAAGAAAGCAATTAAGCTTAGCCATAT
>CYGL01000221.1_pt1 | contig 29432 bp, 44 predicted proteins | sample 485531 | NCBI WGS metagenome assembly CYGL01 (sample SAMEA3497897, study PRJEB9818) | human gut metagenome | reverse complement strand
TAAGACTGATGGTTTTATGGCGTTTTTATATTCCTTATATCGTGCTGATGAATTGAGTGAAGCAGACATAGGCGAAGAATTAAATATGTTAGGTGGGTTAACGTTTTAAAGATGGCAAAATACGAGATTAAAATTGATACTCAAGATACGCAAAAAATAGCAGTCTTTCTTGACGGCAAAGAAATTCCAGTTTTTTCAGTCAAATATTCTTTTGAACAAAACGATAACTATCCAGAGGAACGCTCAAACGTAGAATTCGAAATCGTCCACGGAGATGATAATTACGGGGTAACTAGACTTCACACGAGATCGGGAGTTGCAGTCGATGAAGAGGTATTAGGTCAAGGGAAAACATTAGACGAAATAATATAGAACGAAAGGGGGTGAGTAGTTGGGAATTTTAAGTAATTTATTTGGCGCAAAGACAGAACCTACTTATGCCCCTGGATACAGACTGGGACTTTCAAGACGCAAGCACGAGAGCCTATTTAAAGCGGGTAGCATTAGACGCTGGCGTTAACTTCATAGCCCGCAGATTTGCACAGGCTAAATTTAAGCACGTTGTAGACGGGAAGTTTGTAAAAGATGACGCCTGGTATAGGTTGAACACACGCCCGAACCGCAACGAAACAGCAACGCAGTTTTGGGAGCACGTTATTCACAAGTTGATTTACGAGGGCGAGTGTTTGGTAATTGTCAATGACACAAAAGAGTTGCTAGTAGCGGACTCATACGTTCATACAAAGTACGCTAATTATGACGATATATTCGAGGGCGTATATGTTCGAGGGTATCGTTACGAGCGGACATTCACTATGTCAGAGGTAATTTATCTAACTTATCAGAACGAGCGTTTAGAGCGCTATACAAACAGCCTATTTGCAGACTATGGAACCATGTTAGGACGTATGGTTGCTATCCAGTTACGCAACAATCAAATTCGTGGTGTTCTAAAGGTCAACACGACATACGGGGCGCAACGGGAGAAACAAGAACAATTACAAGGTTATCTGGATAAGGTATTTAACTCATTCAGTAATAACACCGTAGCGTTAGTGCCGTTGACTGATGGTTTTGATTATCAAGAAATTGGTGGTACCAAGTCCAATACGCAACAACAATTCGATCAGATTAAACAGTTACGCAAGGACGCAATCGCAACAGTAGCTGATATTTTGGGTATTCCAGAGAATATGCTATTTGAAACACCCGCCGAAGTTAACCAATTAGAGAAGTCGTTTAATCAAGGCGTGTTGCAGTTCTTTTATCAACTAGTGATTGATGAATTGAACGGGAAGCTGGTATCAGATTATGGCAGTGAAGAATACCGTATCGTTGGTAAGAATGAACGGGATATTTTCTCATTGTCAGAAGCGATTGATAAGCTTGTTTCTAGTGGTGCATTTAGACGCAACGAAATTCGAGAAGCCCTGGGTTGGGAGCGTGCAGACGATCCAGCCCTTGATGAGTTCTATATTACCAAGAACTACACAACAACGAAGGGAGGTGATGAAGAATGAAATTAGACTTACGGGGTCCTATCATTAGCAACGATGATAAGTGGTTTTATGACTACCTAGACATGGATTGCATTACAGCTAGTGATTTTGACGAAGCCCTAAACAGCCAAGAAGACATTGAAGTAAATATCAATTCAGAGGGCGGGCTTGTCAATGTAGGGTCAGAAATTTACACTAAGTTGCTTTCTTATCCTTACAAGGTCACGGTCAATATTACAGGTTGGGCAGCAAGCGCAGCGTCAGTAATTGCGATGGCAGGCGATGAAGTAAACATTAGTCCAGTCGGGCGAATCATGATACACAATGTTTCTGGTGGCGGCGCAGGCGACTATCACGATATGGATAAGTTGTCAGAGATTTTAAAGCAGTCAAACGAAGTTTTAGCTAATGCTTATGTCAAACGGACGGGTATTGCTAAAGACGAGATTTTATCCATGATGGACAGCGAAACATGGTTAAGCCCTGAACAGGCGGTTAATCTGGGGTTTGCAGATAAGATCATGGATAGCGAAGACAACAGCGACAATTTAGAGCTGGTAGCAAGTTTTAATAGCATGGTGCCAAGAGCAACGATTAACAAGTTAAAGGCGTTGGTTAATAAGCAATCAGAAAGCGCACATAGCGCCGTAGAAAGCAAGTCAGTGTCTACCCTTGATAATCACACTCAAACACCGAATGAAGCGACAAACAAGCCGGAAACGGCTATTAACAAAGAACCAGAAAAGGACACGGAGCAAAAAGTTTTCCGTGCTTTTTATTTTAGGAGGTAACAATTAATGTCTATTAATTTGAATCAATTAACTAACTTCAAAGAAAAGCAGAAAGCATACGCAAAGGCAATCAGTGAACAAAAGGACGTCAAGGAACAAGAACAAGCGTTCGAAGATATGATGAATGCTTTCTCAACAGACGCAACAGAATATATCGACAAGGCAGTTAACGGGAAGCTAGAAACACTTAAAGCTAACAAGGCAGACGACATTACAGACGAAGAACGCACATTCTTTACTAACCTTGCTAACAACGAATTCTCACACAAGGAATCCGAAGAAGTGGTTTTCCCTGAAACAACCATCGACAAAATCTTTGAAGATATGGTAAAGGAACACCAGTTCTTAACTTTAATTGGGTTACAGAATACAGGCTTACGTTTGAAGTTCTTAAAGTCAGACGCAAAGGGCGCCGCAGCATGGGGTAAGGTAACCGAAGATATTAAGGGGCAACTTACAGCAACATTCAGTGATGAATCCGCTACACAATCCAAGCTAACAGCGTTCGTTGCCGTTCCTAATGACGTTTTGGAATACGGCGCCCCATGGATTAAGACATTCGTTTCTACTCAAATTCAAGAAGCGTTTGCCGCAGCTTTAGAATCTGCATTCTTGACTGGGGACGGTAACAATAAGCCCGTTGGTTTGAACCGACAAGTACAAAAAGGCGTTTCTGTATCTGGTGGTGTTTATCCAGAAAAGAAGAGCGCAGGCACATTGACATTCGCAGACAACAAGACAGCTATTAAGGAATTAGCAGGCGTTGTTAAGGCTTTATCCGTTAAGGAAAACGGACAACCATTCGCAGCCCGTGGCAAGATCGTTCTTGCGGTACAACCAGGCGCTTCCATTGATTTAGAAGCTGCAAACACTATGCAAAACGTTAACGGGCAATACGTTTACGCTTTACCATACGGAATTACTACTGTTGAATCTGAATATGTACCTGAAAACAAGATGATTGCTTTCATTCCAGAACGCTATGATGCCTACACAGCAGGTAATGTTGTTATTAAGCAATTTGACCAAACATTAGCATTGGAAGATGGTACTTTATGGACTGCAAAGCGTTTTGTATACGGTAAGGCACAAGATGATAATGCGGCTAAGGTTTACGATCTTAACTTCACAGCGCCCGCAGCGGCAGCAGGCAAAGGATAATAGTAGGTGATTAAATGACAGCAACACTAGCAGACGTCAAGGCACACCTACACATTTTTCATAGCGTTGAAGATGATTATTTGCAGTCTTTACTCAAACAATCACAGCTAGCGGTTGCACGTATGACAGGCGTTAGCGAGGGCGATGAGTACGATGAATTAGTGCTTAATCGTGTTCGCTATGCTTACAACGACACATTAGACAAGTTCGAACAACGTTATCAAACAATGTTGATTGGCTTGTCAATGAAGAATTTACAGGGGGAAGTAGACAATGGAAAAGAGGTATAGTTTTGGCGATTTTAGAATACCCGTTACCTTTTATGGAGCTAGTGAAATAGATAGCCCCGAACCAAACGCAACGGGGCAAGCTGAATTGTTTTCTGGACTATGCTTCCCTTATGCTCCATCATCTAAGGACTACACAGCGTTAAGTAGCGCTGGTATCAAACGAGGCGTAACCATTGTTATTCCCGACACAAGAGGGGAATTTGTTCCTGATAATTCAATGACAGCCGTTGTAGATGATTACCGTTATCGAGGGGTTGAGTGGAATGTAATTGAAGTTCGCCCTGATTTTGATAATGACCGTTATATCACGGTAGTTATGGGGGTAGTGCAATGAGTAAAGTTACAGGCGTTACGGAAGTGATTTCTAAACTAGAACACAAGTTCAGTAGAGGTAGATTGACTAGGATTGAGAAGCAGGCTTTGAAGCGCAGCGGTAACTATATTAAGGTCAATTTAAGGCACAGCGTGGCTTATTATCGTGACACAGGCGCTACCATGCGAGAAGTTATGTATTCCACTCCCCGCAACCGTTACGGCAAAGTTTCATTGCGTGTTGGTTGGAAAGGAAACGGGTCAATGCAACGTTGGCGGTTAGTTCACTTAAACGAATTTGGTTACACCCGTAACGGGAAGACTTATTCGCCTAGAGGAATGGGTGCCGTGCAACGTGCTTATGACTCCACAAAAGATCACGCAAGAGAAATGATTTACGATGAATTGAAGAAGGTGTTGCATTGAAAGACGCCTTGAAAGAGATTTACTTGTGTTTAATGTCCAGTCCTAAGATTGAACAAGCGACACTAAGTAACGGCAAACATAATATTTTTTACTACAAAGAACCAGACGGCGTAATGCCGCCTATTTTTATTTTGATCAGACCTTTATCACCACCGCAGTATGTCTTAACGGCAAGTAACACACCGTTACAGCAATCCGTCACTGTACAGATTGACGTACAAGCAACAGACAGGATGACTTGTAAAGAACTGCAAAAGGAGATAGAGGACGTTTTAAGCGAGATTAATTGCCGTCCTTTGAACTATCAAGGACTAGATGATTATTTTGCTGAAAGCAAGCGTTTTGTTGACGCTAGACGATACAAGCTAACAACTAATTTATATGAAACGGGGTATTAAATTATGGGTATGAAAGTTGGTTTTGAACGGTTACGAGTACAACCATTGAAAATGGAAGGCAATAAGTTAACTAAGGAAGGCGAACAGATTGTAATTGAAGGTACCGCTGGTAAAGGTGGTACTGTACAAGCTGAAATTTCTGGTTTATCTAAAGATCCCAAGGTGGTATCAGCTTCAAACATTGCTTACTACATTTCACGTAAAGGGGTAGGTTCGCCTAAGGTTGAAATGGAATTGATGGATATTTCATTAGATGATGAAACAACCTTATTAGGGCGCAAGAAAACAACCGAAGGTATCCAATTAACAGGTAATGATACCGAAGCGCCTTATTGCGCAATCATGATGGAATCTAAGAACGCAGCAGGCGATACAGCCCTTGTAGGGTTCTTCTATGGTGTATTCTCCAAGGACGGGGACACTATGAAGACATTGGAAGTAGGGGAAGACTTTACACCAGAAGCTGAAAAATGGACTTTCACAGCAAGCTCCAATCCAGTTATGGACGCAGAACTTGGTGGACAATATATGGCACAATACGCTGGTAAGGAAGATACAGTTATCAAGAAGATGAAAGAAATTGTCTTGTTAGATACACCAGCAGGTTAATAATCACAATGGGGCGGTTGTAAAAAGCCGTCCCGTTTTTTTGTAGGAGGTTAAATTAATGATCGAACTTAAATACACAGATTTTGACGGTAACGAAAAGACACTCAAGGTTGAAAAGATTTCTACTTGGACAGTTCTAAAAGGTATGCAACGCCTTAAAAATCAAGACAATATGTCAGTAGGCGAATATATCGAAACAGAGATTGAGTTCATGGCAGAAACATTAGGAATTAACAAACAAGAGTTCGCCGAATCATTGCCGTTCGATCAATTTAAGGTTGTTGATAATGCTTTCTGGAATCAACTTATGGGGGACGGTGCAGACGGAACCCCGGAAGCGCTAGCGGCAAAAAATTAACGCCGCAACAAGCAGAAGAACAGATATGGCAACTCATACGCAAACTAGCGTTTGAATTGCATTTTCCGCTGAACGACATACTAGAAACTGATTTTGAATCACTGTTGAAGTTGGCGAACGGCGGGTCAGAGCCTAAAGAGCAAAAAGTTATGTCACTATTTGAATTTATTGAAAATGGGGGTGGGTAACCGTGGCAGAAGAAGTTTTAGGTAGAGTTGCGATTGAACTTGACCTAAAAGACGCTAAGTTCAGAAAGAACTTGCAAGGGTCAAAGGACGCCTTGCGAAACGTAGCAACAGAAATGCGTGCTAACGTTGCTTCAATGGACGCAGCAGGTAACAAGTACGGAGCGCTTGCAGTTAAGCAAGAGGGCTTAAATAAAATGTTGCAGGCACAAGCTAATCGTTTACGCTTGCTACAAAATCAATACCAGGGTTCCATGACGAAGCAAGGGCAGTGGACACGGTCAACAGCCAATTACGCCCGTCAAGTCAATATGACTAACTCCTATATTTCACAGTTAAAGCAACAGCTTGTAGAGAATGCCAAAGCAATGGCACGGGCTAAAGTTGAAACAACAGGCGTTACAGGTGCCGTTAATCGTTTTGGTCAAGCTACTAAAGGTATTGGCGGTCACTTAATTAATGCAGGGCGGAGCATGACAGCGTTTACTGCTCCCGTTGCCGCTGGGTTTACTTATGGGGTTAAAAAAGCCGTAGAGCTTGATAACACCTTAATGCACACCCGCAACTTGATTAAAAACAGTGGGGAAGAATCGGCAGCGACAGTTTCACGTAACATGTCTAGGATTACGGCTGATACCCGTAAATTTTCTGACCAATACGGTATTTCACAGCAAAAGATTGCTACTGGTTACCAAGACTTAATCAAGCGTGGTTATAGTTCTGGACAGGCTATTGCAGTTATGAATAGCGAATTGCAGGCTTCCATAGCGACTGGTGATGACTTTACAGAAGTTACACAAGTTGCTAGTCAAGTTTTGGAATCGTTTGGTTTACGCACAAAGAACACTGCTTTAATGCAGCAACATTCTAAGCAAGTTTTGAATGAGTTATCTTATGCCGCTGACTTGACGTCAACAAGTTTCAAAGACATTGGTATTGCTATGTCTTACGTTGGTGCTTCTGCTCACGATGCAGGTTTTGGTTTAGGTGAAACTTCAGCAGCGTTAGGTATCTTATCTAATCACGGTTTGGAAGCTGAAAAGGCTGGTACTGGTTTGCGGCGGGCTATTATCAATTTGTCTAAAGCCGCTGCTGGTATCGACAAAGACGGTAACGTGCTCAAGAAGTTGGGTATCAAGAAAGAGGATATTTTAGACTCCAAAGGTAACTTGAAAGACCTTGCTAGTGTTATGGAAGTTATCAACAAGCATACCAAAGGAATGTCAAGAACAGACAAAGGCGTGCTATTTAACAAGTTATTTGGTACCACTGGACAACAAGCGGGGCTTATCCTTGCTGATAATGCGGATAAGTTAAGAGATTTAACTAAACAAGTAGAAAAATCCACTAAAAATAACTACGTTGGCAAACTTGCTGAAAGTAACCTTAAATCAGCACAGAATCAATTTAATATCTTTAAAGAGCAATTAACTAACACTGCAATGGACGCAGCCCGTATTATTCTTCCTTACGTAACAAACTTTATGCACGGCGTACAGAATGTTATTCAAGCATTCGATGGATTGAGTGACGGGACGAAACGTTTCATTGTCAACAGTGCTTTATTAGTTGCTGGACTGGGTCCCGTATCACTAGCTATTGGTGGTGTTTTAAAGGCAGTCGGTAGCCTAGCAACGGGAACCGTTAAGGTTATCAGTTTCTTCAGTGCATGGAAAGCTGGACGTGCTGAAATGGACGCCCTAGGTATGGCAACTAAAGCTCCATTAGGCGGTTTGCTTAAACTCAAAGGCGCAGCGACCACAGCAGGAACTGCAATGGAAGCAACCACAGCAGGAACCGAAGCGGCGGGCAGTGCTTTCTCACTGTTTAACCCGTATGTATTAGCAGCCGTTGCCGCCCTAGGTATTGGTGTTGGCGCATGGGAATTATGGGGCAAGAAAGCCCTGGAATCACGAGACCGCACTAATAGATGGGGAACTGACATTGGTTCTGCTGCAGACACAGCGGCAACCAAGTTCAAGAATTGGTCAACAGAAGCAACCGTAGCGATCAACGATACCACGTCAAGCGCAACCACTAACGGCAAAAAGATTGAAAAAGCATTCCACGGAATGGCTAAAGCGGCAGAAGACGCTTCCAAGAAGCAGAAAAAAGCTGCTGATAGTTTTGCTAAAGAAATTGGCGGTGCAGCAGGCGAAGCGATCGAAGCCGAAGCGAAAAGAGAAGAAGCAAGCCGTAATAAACATATCCAAAAGATGGAAGAATACTATCAACAGGTAGAAAACATCGTCAAGGATAAGAACGGCAAGTATATTAAGTTGAACCAAGACCAGCGGGCGACAGTGGCTAACATTCAACGCAAGATGGCAGAAGAAGAAGTCAAGACGCTAGGTTTATCTGCAAAGCAACAACGGCTTGTGTTACAAGCACAGCTTAATGATACAAACAGTATGTCGCAGAAGCAGTTAAAAAAGATGGCTAATGCAAGCGCCGAAGCCCTGAAAAAAGAGGAAGAGAATTACAACACCACGTATGGGAAGATTAAGCGCAACACAAAGTTATCCGCTGCAGAACGCAACGCAGGGCTAGAAGCGTTAGAACGGGAACATTACGCTACCTTAAATGCATTAGGCGCAGGCTTCATTAATGCCGAAAAGGCTAGAGGGTACCGTAGAAAAGCGATCATTGATGACTTGATGGAATACGGCGAAATGTCAGAAGAGGACGCTAAAAAGGTATACAAAGCCTGGGAAGACGCACAAGAAAAGACAACCGCTTCAATCATCAAAATCACTGATGGTATGAAGAAGAACGTTAAGAATGCAGCCGAAACTTGGAACAACTTGGTATTAGACCCAAAGACGGGACAGTTAAAGACAAACGCCCCGCAAGAAGTGGCGAAAGCTATTAAGTCTAAAGACCAATGGAACCAAATTAAGCTTTTGAAAAAGAAAGGTTTATTGAGTACCAATGCACAGCAAATTGTTGCAGCCGCTTTAATCGAAAACGGTAAATGGGACAAGATGACCTGGAAAGAACAGAAAGCCTGGTTAAAGGACGGGTTCAGTGAAACAATCACAAAAGCCCTGGAAGATAGTGGTAAGTGGAACAGTCTTTCACTAGACCAAAAACAGGCAATAGTTCAAGCGGACAGCAAGCACGAGTTAGCAAGTATCTTACTTGAAGCTGGCGTTTGGAATAGCTTAACGATGAAACAACAGGAAGCCGTTATCACTGATAAGGCTACTAAGAACATTTATCCAGCTATTAGCAAGACGCAGGAATGGAACAACCTGGACGTTAAGCAAAAGGAAGCGATCATCAATGCTAAAGGTAAGGCTGAATTGGTAGATCAATTATTCCAGGCTGGATTATGGAATAAGTTAAGCCTCAAGGATAAGCAAGCGTTAGTAGCTACTAAAGGTCAAGCAGAGTTGATTAGCACTTTGGAGAAGACCAAAGAATGGAATAACCTTACACCTAAGCAACAACAAGCTATCGTTGAAAGCAAAGGTGGCAAGGAATTAAACGACACATTAGACCACTTCCAAATGTGGCAAGGCTTACCTGCTAGCGTTATCAAGCAGATTGTGGCTGATGATAGAGCAAGCGGTAAGATTGACGTTGCCAATGCAGCATTAAGACGTTGGGCACAAGCCAATCCAGGCGAAGCCAAAAAGGTATTGGGTGAAGATTGGGCTAGTCAAAAGTTCGATGTTGCCACTAATGCGTTAAACAGATACAAAGGCAGCAATCCTGGTAAGGCTAAGCAGGCGCTAGCTAAGGATTACGCTAGTCAAGCGTTAGGAAGTGCAACACGTTCAACTAATACATTCCGCAATACGTCACCAGGAGCGACTAAACAAGCCCGTGGGGCTGACAGAGCGAGCGGTGCTATGAATGGTGCTACCCGTTCAGTAAACAGGTTCCGTGGTACGAGTGCGGGCGGGACAAAGCACGCAAGAGCTAAAGATGAAGCAAGCGGCCCAGCAAATAGTGCCGTTGCAGCCGTTAAGAGATTCTTTAGTCTACCAGCCCAGCGTACTATCAAGCTTATAACAAGCTTTGTAACACACGGGAAAAAGGGACATAAGCGAGGGACGGCTTACCACCCTGGTGGGGTAATGATGGTTAACGATGCCGTAGGTAACCATTTCCGTGAATTGGTGCAGTTCCCTGATGGAACTTCCTTTATCCCAACGGGACGCAATGTTGTAATGGACGCTCCAAGAGGAACAAAGGTTATGACGGCGAACCGCACAGCACAAAGGTTCCCTGGTTTGAAACAGTACGCAAACGGTACCATTGAACAGCCTAAGTTGAACTCTAATATGCGTTTCCTAAGAATGAGTAGTGATATTATCAACGCCCCAACTCCTAACGTTGCCGTAACCATGGCGCAAACGGACTTATCGGGGTTAGAGGGCAAAGTTGATAGCATGGTTGACATCTTGACGCAGTTACTAGCAAAAGACCAGACAATCAAGCTAGACAGCGATATTGTAGGGCGTTCACTAGACCGCAGACAAACACGAGGAATCAATTTAGAAAGTAGAGGTGTTTATAGTGGAGTTTAGATATATCCAATTTGCGAGCAAGCAGTCACTAGCTGATTACAAGCTAGGAATTTCAGAAGCTAACATTGGTTATCCAAATAAAGCTAAGAACAGAGTTAAGATACCGAACACCAATATTTACTATGATTATGCCCAAGTTTACGGCGATCTATACGAAGAACGGGAATTGAGTTACACGTTTCTAATCATGAAACAAGACGCAATGACCGAGCGTGAAATGGAGAGCATGAAAGCTGAGGTTGCTAATTGGTTAGTTCCTGGTTACCAACACAAGCTAATTGATAGTGCCGTTCCTAACTACTACTTTTTAGCAGAGGTGCAAAGCGCCCCTGAATGGGAGCAAGTAGACAACGGTTACGGTACATTCAAGGTTAAGTTCACAGCTTATCCGTACAAGATCAGAATTAAAGATGAGTTCGATGATGATTGGGACACATTCGAGTTTGAAACAGACGTTGCGCAGAATTTAGGAATTACAGTTAATGGTGTTCAACAGGTAGATATTTACAACGCAGGGCTAGCTAATGTTTATCCAGAGCTGGTAGTTACTGGCGGGGATATTCAAGTTACAGCGAACGGCGTTACGAACACGTATAGACCAGGGACACACAGCAACAACTTGTTACAGCTTATTAAGGGCAATAACAACGTAGTCCTATACGGCAACGGTAGAATTGAGTTCCACTTTCACAAGGAGGTGTTATAGTGCAGTATCGAGTGTTAGCAAGAACAAACGGGAATGTTGTTAACTTGCTAGGGATAGGGGAAGCCAAAGCGGCGCTGGGTGTTGGTGCTGCTGCTAGTTTCTCATTCGTGATTTATCCTAATGACGCAATGTATGGCAAGCTGACACAGCTAACAACCTACATTGACGTGGTAAGAGATGGAGAATACGTGTTCCGTGGGCGAGTAGTCGCAGTTACACCGAAGAACAACAATGACGGTAGTTTTTGGCAAGAAGTAACTTGTGAGAGCGCCCTAGCTTACCTTAACGACACCCTGGTTATGTGGGAACGAGTAGACGAACCACCAGGCAATTTTTTCAGACGGTTAATCAACAATCACAACAACCAAGTTGATGATGAACGCAAGTTAAAGATTGGCAACGTTAACGTTACTAACTCAACTAACAACGTTTATTGTTATGTTGAAGACGGGATAACGACCCTAGCTGAAATTAACGCAGACTTAATCAGTAGCGAACGATTAGGCGGGGAGTTATCCGTTCGCTATGAAAGTGACGGCAACTATATTGATTGGACGTGGGACGCAAAGGTTAAAGGCGAACAAGAAATCGTTCTCACTAGAAACCTGATCGAGCTAACAACAACGCCTGATATTTCAACCGTGGCTAGTGTCTTGTATCCGTTTGGAGCAACACAGGACAGCAACAATAACACCACGGACGATAAGGCAAAAGACGTGTCAACACCTAAGATCAATATTAAGAGTGTTAACGGGGGTAAGCCTTATATCATTGATGATTATATGCTTTCACGTTACGGCTGGGTTGCTAAGTCCAATACGTGGGACGATGTCAAAGACCCTAGGAACTTGTTAAACAAGGCTAGGGACTATCTAAGTGAGTTAAGAAAGGTTAAGTTATCCTATACGCTAACGGCGGTTGATATGTACCCGCTGGGAGTTGTAGGGCGCCCGTTTGAATTAGGCAAGTATTATCACGTTGTTAATCAAGCCGTAGGGTTAGACGAATGGTTGCGTATTATTGGTATTAGTTTAGATTTGGATAAACCACTGGAAACAACTTATACCATTGGCGACCAGACTAAACGAATGATTGACTACACAATGGACGCCTTGCAAATACAAAGCAAGATTAAGAACTTATCAGAGCAGAACGCAATTAGTGTTAGCGAGTTGGACGGGTTGCGTAATGAGAATGAAGTGTTAAGGCAAGAAGCACAGGATATGCGCAATGAATTTCAAGCACAGATTGACGCCTTGAAGAAACAAATTAATCAAGGACAACCAACAGAACACGTTGGTAAGATCATTGACGTTTCCGAGTGGCAGGGTGTGATTGATTGGAACGCCGTTATTAACGATGATGTTTCATTAAGTATCATACGGGTACAAGACGGTTCGTCACACCAAGACTTGAAGTATATGGAGAATATCCAGAAGTGCATTAGTGCTGGTGGCAAGTATGCGGTATATGCTTATTTCCGTGCCGTTTCAACAGCGGACGCACAGCAAGAAGCGCAAGATTTTTATGATAGGGTGCAAAGGGTTGTAGCTGGTAAGCAACAGCCCGTTTTTTATGCCTTGGACGTTGAGAGTGTAGAAATGGGCGGTAGCGCTAGCATGATGAGAGCGGGCGTTGAAGCGTATATGAACAAGTTAAACGCCCTGGGTATTCCAGACAGCAAGATTGTTCTATACATTGCTAACCACTTATACGATCAAATTCAATCTGAACGTAGCTTAGACCGGGCGCTATTTGGATACCTTCATACGGGCTAGATGATGGAACACTAGCAAACAGTACCAAACCAACACACCCTTGTGATTTACACCAATATACAATTAAAGGGTTCAGTAAAAGGTATCACGGGCAACCGTTTGATATGAACGCAAGAGCCTAGTGATAGGTTCAAACAAGCATTCTTTATAAAAGGCGGTGATGGAATGGAAAGCGAATTACAATATCGAGACCCGACACGACATTTACAGACGCTGATAAAAAGAAAGTAAACGATCTAATGTCAGTCGGCGATATTGAGAGTGCCGCCCAAACAATCAGTGATTGGGTGTTGCACAAAAAAGAGGGGGTGGACGTTCGAGACGCCTTATCCGAATGGGCGTTAGTTAACGCACGAGTAGCCGAATATATCATCAACAACTTTGATGATTTTAAGGGCGGAATGAACACCCTAAAAGCAGACTTATTAAAAAGACAAACAGACGTAGAACAACGACAATCAGACGTTGAACAACAATTTCAAACGGTAGTGGCTAATGCTACTAAGGATAGCGAGGTTATCCTTGCACGAGACAGTCAAATTTACGGTAGCTTCCCGACACTAGACGGGCGTTTAGAACGAATGGAGAGCCTTGTGTCACAGTACGTACCAATGGGCTTTACAGTCACTTTGAAGCACAATCAGAACCGCAAACCTGAGGTAACGGTTAGCTATGTAGAATACGCTTTTGGTACGGAGCCTAATGGATTTGGTACGGGACCCGCTGGTAGTTTTGGCGGTTACCACAACCGAAGCGTGCAGTGCATGGTGGACTATCCAGACATGGATACTTGCGTTATCCACTTACCACGGAGCGAAGCCCTGAATGGTAAGCCCGTTTTTGAAGTGGACGCCTGGCGTTTGATTGATGGATATAAGACGCTGACGTTCGATTTAGGAGAGAATATCGATACTACAAAGGCGCTTGCTGGCAACGACAACAACACAGCAAGCATTGATGTTTGGGAGGGATATAATCAATGAGTTTGAAATTTACAGACATTGCACAAGGCGATGGACAAGGCGTAGCCAAAGTTAACAAGAACTTTGATTTGGTAGAACAAACGCTTAATCAAGAAGAAGTTAAGACTATACAAATTTCATTAATGGGAGATTGGCGGGTGGCTAACAACAATCCGCTCACATTGACAATCACACCATACGGGGCAACTTTACGTGGATATATTGCTGATAAAGATTCATATTTAGTCGGGAGTGGTAGCAACCCAACAGCAGGCTATGGTTCCAGTGCTCCATTGTGTCAATTACCGCAAAGCGTAGATTTTAGAGGAAAGAGATACAAGTTTTCTGTTGGAATTCCCGTTCTATGTGCATTAGGCGGAGCTGGTGGGAACACTGGCGTTAATGGCGTTCGTATGCTAGACAATGGCAATGGGTTGCTATATTTATACGAACCGAAGGACAACGTACAAGGGAACGGTGTTTCAATTTATACACCAGTGGATATGTACGAAATTAAATAGAAAGCAGGCGAAGTAATGCCGTATCACATTTATTTATTACAACAAGTTAACAACATGGTAGATGACAGTTTAATTTACGTGTTTGTTTGGCTTGTTGTTTTTGATATTTTAACAGGATATATGAAAGCCTGGGTGGCAACTTCCACAGGCAAGAAAACAAACAGCACAAAAGGCTTGTTTGGACTAGTAAAACATTTAGTAGTGTTGGTAATCATTTTAACGGGGTATCCATTAATTTGTAGTATTGGCTACCCTTTACCAGCACAAGTAATGATTGTTGCGTTAATTTACAATTACGCAGTATCAATCACGGAGAACTTGGGTCAATCTGGGGTACCTATTCCAGCGTGGCTTAAACAGCACTTAACTAAGTTGCAAGATGATTATAATTCAGAAGATTTTGATCCAATTTCTGGACACAAGAAAAACAAAGATTAGGGGGCGATACCTTGAAGCATAAGATTATGGGACTAGCAACGGCAACGTTGCTTTTTTTGATGCCGTCAACAGTAAGCGCAGCCCGAACCGACATGGTGGACGTGTCTAATCACAACGGCTATATGACTGTTGGTAATTTTACGGCAATGCGTGACCGTTACGGTGTCAAGGCAGTAGTTACCAAGATTTCAGAAGGTACCTACTACCACGACTACACAGCCCGTAATAACATTGCTACAGCACAGCAAGCGGGCTTGTATATCAACGGTTACCACTTTGCACGTTATAACAACGTACCAACAGCGCAAGCCGAAGCCCGTTATGCAGTAGCGATGGCACGTCAAGACGGGTTACCAACAGGCGCCGTATTAGTCGCTGATGTTGAATCGAACAGCAATAACACTGATTACTGGACGATGAACCAGGCGAACAACGCTTTCAAGCAGATTGTAGAGCAAGCAGGTTATCGTTATGACATTTACACAATGGCTTCCTGGGTTAACCGTAAATTCAACGTCAACGGCGGTAGCGGGTGGATTGCACAATATCCGTACAACCTAACTACTAATCGTTGGACTAACCATCACGCCTGGCAGTTTAGATCAGATCAAGTCTTTTATGGTTCGAGTGGCGTTTTTGACGCTTCCCAACTTTATGATGACTACTACACAGGCGGGCAAAATAAGAACGCCGTGATTAGCAACGGCGACACTTACCATGTTAAGAAGAACGAGAACAAGGGCAGTAATGAAGACTATGCACAGTACGGCAGTTTTACTGTTGGCACTGGGTTAAACATTCGTACTGCTCCTAGTCTTAATGGGCAAGTAGTCGGACGCTATCAAGCAGGCGACCATTTCACATATAACCATGTTTATATTTGTGAAGGTTACGCATGGGCACGTTATACTACTTATAGCGGACGGACTGTATACGCAGCCCTAGGTAAAATGGGTGGCGAAGAATACGGTACCCGTTATAAGGGGAATAGCACAGCTTCCAAGCGTGTTTACGTAGTTCGCTATGGAGACACCCTAGGAAGTATTGCAAGCCGTTATGGGACGACTGTAAACGGCATTGCACAAAGAAACGGGATTAGGAATGTTAACTTGATTTATCCTGGTCAACGCTTATATTTATAATCAAGAAGAAAATCTAAATAAAGGAGTTTCTCCCGATAATTAACACCGACCCCTGCTGAAAAGCGGGGGTTATTTTTTTGTGAGTTGAAACCAGTTTCATAAAAGGGTATTATTGAGTTAAACAAAAAACACAACAAAGTATGACAAACAAAAAACACACCTACCAAAAGCTCACGGTAGGTGTGTTTTTTATTATGGAAAAACTTTTATAAAGAAATTAAAACTAAGGAAAAAGACCATTTCAACGACACCCTTAATATAACATTAAAAAAGCCCTGCACAAAATGCAGAGCGAACCCTAAAAATTAGGGACTACAATGTACTATAAACATAACAAAGGTACACACTCCAAAATTGGAGTATTACTGTTAAATTAATTATACAACCGTAGCAACAAGAAAAAGCAATATTTTAACCAGACAACAGGACAACAGAAAAGACAACAAACAAATATTTTTTAGTCGCTTATAGAACAAGTGAAAGTTGATATAACGGCCTTTTTGCTTTATAATTCGTTTTAGTTATTACTGGTTTTTCTTACGATTGGAATATAACCTTGTTTATATAACGGCGTTTATAGCACGTTAGGACAACATAAGGACAACAACATTTTTTTGTGATATACTTTTTTTCAGACATACAGTCTATACTAAAAAATACATTTTACACTCAATTAATCAGTCAAGCCACGACTGATTTTTTATTTACTAACGATTCCAAAGCAGTGTTCATTTTAGCTGATTCCTTTTCATTGTGTTTATCTAACAGGTAGGCGTACCTTTTAACAGTCATCGAAATATCAGAGTGTCCAAGACGGGCGGGATATAAACGTAAATATACCAACCCCTTGAATAAAGTAGGTATGCAACGTGAGTATGGCGCAGCGAATAGAAAGTGAAAGTTTTTGCTTGTGTAAGCCGCAATCTTTTAATAACTTGCGTAGTGTTTTATTAACGGCAGTAGGAGCGGGAATAGATCCACGATAATTAGCGAACACCATTTCATTGTTATTGCCTTGTAAGTCTTTTATCCAGTACTAAAAGCAATGGGGAAACGGAGATAGTACGAATTGACGCAGGTCGTTTTTGTTGGCTTAAAAGCCCGTGCCAAAGTGATAGTCCCATGATTTATTAATATCTATGGTGTTGTTTTCAAAGTCTATATCATTCCATGTTAAGGCTAGAATTTCGCCTATTCTAGCTCCAGTGTATATTGCAGTTAAGATGATATAACGGCTGGTGTAATTAGGATTCAATTTGCTAGCCGTTACGTTAGTTAGTTTTACTAATTCATCATATTCCAGATAATCAACTTCATGTTCTTTATCTAGGTTATATATTATCTCTATTCCTTTTGTGAAGTCTTTGGTTATCACTTCATCGAGTAAGGCGGAGCGAACGCAAGCCCTAATCATGGAATGGAGTTGTTGAACCGTAGTTTTTGAATGAGTGGCGCCGTAGTGATTGATGAATTGTTGGTACTTGGTACGGTTCATTTTAGCAAGCGTTACGCCGTGTAATTCATTCTCCACTATCTTATGGAACGCCCTATACTTGCTAAGCGTTAACGGGGCTACTTTAGGCGCTTTATAGGTGGTGTACCATTCTTTGAAGTAATCAGAAAATATAATATCCTTGCTGGCTTTAATAGCGCCTAGCGACTGATCCGCTTCAATCCGTGACGCCCATAACCTGGCTTCTCTCATAGTATCGAATGTCTTTGAGATCTGCTTTAGTTTACCGTCAATTCGTTTTGACACGGTAGCCTTATACCGCTTGTTGACTTGTCTAATACTTTGCCAAAGTTGACACCCCCCTAAAATGTGATATAATAAAGACAAATAGAAACTATCCTAAAAGCACACTAAAATTCCTTTACGCAACCGCCTATAAAAGGGCGGTTTTATTTTAAATGTAGTTGTTGTATAATTAATTCGAGGACGTTACAGACACCCCCGTTGTTGCGGGGGTTTTTGTATGTTACAATGCACTAACAGGACTAGCATTTTTACAATGACACACGGCGCTCCCGTTTTTACGGGGGGCTTTTTATGTTATAATGTACTTGTTATTTAAAAGAATTGCTCCCATGTTTATGGGGTTTACCAGCAGGGACTACCGTTATTTGGTAGTCCTTGTTTTTATGCTATAATTACATAGTCGAAATGATATTCATAATATTTTTCATTGGGTCACCTTTAGTCCACACCGCAGGGAGCATAGTTAACGCGGAGCGTGGGCTTTTTTATTATCACAATTTACCATCATTAAAGCGTTTGATTTTTTTAGAATAATTTTCTACTGAATTACTGTAATCACTGCTTTTTTCAACGAACCCAAGATAGCCCTTTGCCACTGGGTGATAAGTCAAGTCACGATAACCGTTTAATTTGTTATAGGCTCTTTGGTAATAGTGGTAACTAAGCTTTAATTCGCCCGTATCGTATTTCTTTAGTTGTTCAATGTATGAATCTAACTTGTCAAAGTGATTATCCATTTCAGTGTTCGAAAAACCATCCGCAACGTCCGTAGCGTCAATAGGCGTTGAATCATCATCACTGAACAAGTAATAGCTCCAGGCTTCATCAACAGCATTATTCTTATTGTCTAATGAAAAGATAGTCGCATCGTATTCTTTTTGAAACTTTTCAGAAACGGCTATAAATTCTTGTTCTTTCTTGTTTTGCTGGTAACCGTATATTCCAATAAGACCAACACCAATTAATAAAAAGGACAAGAGCGATTGAACCAGAGATGATAGTTCCAGTTTTACCTACCGAAGAAGTACCTTTTGACTTTTTAACAAACCCTACTAACCAAGTAACAGCAAAGCCAATCACGACTGCAAAAGCAAAAACACTTAACACACAAAAAACAAAACCTATTACGTCCATTTAACAACACCCAATCCCTAACCTAAGTTCTCCATATCCAAGAACTCATTTTCTGACAAATACTTTCTAACAACTTCCTTAACAATGCTTTCATCTTTGCTAGGAATACCAACTTGTTCCATAAAGTCCAGATAGTTAAATGCTTCTGGGACAATATCCACTCCCTTTAAATTTAACCTTACAAGCCGTTCAATCATAAATGTATCGGCGCAACATTCCATTTTTAGCTTCATAGCGTTAGTACGGTTGTATAAACAACGATCACAACGATCAAGAGCAACGTGTCCTAGTTCATGCAGGATAACAAGCCGTTGTTCTTGTTCGCTTAAATTCTCATTGATAAAGATAACAGGTTGACCGCCTAGCGTTTCAGAGTAGGCGACATACCCTTGTATTTCAATGTCACCGAATACAACCATAACGTTATACTCACGAACCAAACGCTCAATCTCACTATCCATTCATTCACCCCGACTTCTCAAGTACGCTTCCAATAAATCTTTCATAACTACCTTATCGTGCTCAGATACAGGCTTCCCATCATAGGACATGATCGTTCCTAATGCTTCATCAACGGACGCATTATGTATCATATCTGCTTTGCTTTCACGTCCCATTAAATAATCAAGCGTGACACCGAAATAGTCGGCTACCTTTTCCAATACGTCAATTTTAGGTGTTTGCGTTCTCCACTTATATATAGTGGTATCTCCAATTTGTAGTTTTCTCCCTAACTCACGTACGGACATTCCCTGATTTTTTGCGAGTTCTTGAATACGTTCATACGTTGACATATCAAGGTTTCTCCCCTTTCTTGTATATATTTGGGTAAAAAATATCATAAAAAGGGTTGCAAGTTGTATCTTCTTGGGTATAATAATAAATGTGCTAAGGAATTAGCGAATAAATAGCACATAACCAAATATACACACTAATTAACAACCATGGACAGCGGTTGTAGTATGCAATGCTTTTCATGTTTTTTTACAACTTAATTGTATACGTTTGGGTATATGAGGTCAATATAAATTAGCGAAATAATTCGCAGTGAGTGGGAAGGAGGGCGAAAAATGAGTCGCAATGCACTAGACATTGAAGTGATTGTTTCTTTAAAGCGAATGGGCAAGACAAAGAAATGGTTAGCACAGCAGATTGGAATTTCACAATCTTATCTAACAGACATCTTACACGGCAACCGAATTGCTAACGACAAGGTGGAATTGATTTGTGAGTTGTTAGGAATTAATCAACAAAAAGGGAGTAAGTAATGAACAATTTAGTAATTATGCATAACGAACAAGCAGTAACAACTAGCTTGATTTTGGCAGAAGCGTTTGAGAAAGAACATAGCAAAGTTATTAGAGCTATTGAAAATAAGCTAACAATGACTGAAGCCAAAAATGGCTTGAGTAAAATGTTTGCCGAATCAACATACACAGACAGGAGCGGCAAGCAAAATAAAATGTACTATCTCAATCGTGATGGGTTCACATTCATTGCAATGGGTTTTACAGGACACAAAGCAGATGAATTCAAACTTAAGTACATTGACGCTTTCAACAAGATGGAAAAGCGAATTAAAGAAGAAACACAATTCAGATTACCAACAAATCTAACTGAAATGTCAACAATGCTTTATAGCGTTATGGAAGACCAAGATAGAAAGATTGAAGAACAGAACAAAAAAGTTGACTATCTTATGGATTTATCGGGCTTAACCAGTTCAAGAAGTAAGGAACTTGCGAAAGCTAGAAATAAAAAGGTTATCCAAGTTTGCGGTGGTAGCGAAAGTAATTCGTACAAGGATAAAGGGTTGCGTTCAAAAATCTATAAGGAGTTATTTAAATCATTTAAAAAGAGTTTTGACGTAAGCCAATACGTTGATACACCAATGCGATATTTTGACAAGGCAAAAGAATTTATCAGTAATTGGTATCCACCGTTTGAACTTAAAGATGAAATCGAAAAAGTGAATGCGCAAGGGAATCTATTTTAAAGGGGAGAACAAAAGATGAACTCACTAGCAATCATCATTGCGTGTATCTGGGTTGCCGTTGAAGTTGAGGACGGTATCAAGAAGCACGCATTAGGAAGTAAGTTACGCAAGTTAAGCGAATATTTAATGATTATGTTGCTAACAATGTTTTTGATGGGGGACGCAAGCACGAGCGATTTTGTTAAGTATTCGCTAGGAATCTTAATTGCATTAGACGCAGGGGCAATTTTAGTAACACATCCTGAATTGCAGGACTAAGGAGAACAGCATGATTAAGTTAAGAGAGATAAGACAAAAACGCAACGAAACGTTGCGAGAAGCAGGCAAACGTTTAGGTATGAGTCCAGGGGCACTAAGTAAATACGAGCAAGGAAAACGCAACCCGAAGTTAGAAGTGCTTGTACGTATTTGCAAAGGGTACGGTGTTTCATTAGCTACAATGGCGCCCGATTTTTGGAAAAAGGTTGTCGGAGCGGTAGACATGGAAGACCTAGAAGACGAACTAGACAAGCGAGAAGACGAAGCACGAGAACGTGAATTAATGGAATACGTACACTGGCAAGACCAACAAGACGATTACGGCGAACACGAATGGGAATATTCAGAACCAGGTTACGAGGAGGACTGGAGCGATGAGGAGAATTAGATTGAAAGTTATCAGAGCGGACAATGAAGAAACACAAGCAGAGATGGCAAAGCGTTTAGGGACAACAGGCGCAAATATCAGTCGCTGGGAAGCCGAAAAAGCAAAGCCTAATATTGATACCTTAATTGGAATTTGTAACGAGTACGGTGTTTCATTCCCCGAATTGGCGCCTGGTATCTGGGAAGACATTTTAAAGGTTGTAGAGCTACCAGAGCTACATAAGGCAATCAAGGACAAGGTGAGGAGCAATGAGGAATGACGTTATCAATATCCAGATTGACCAGGGATATATCAAGCAAGTTGTGAAAGACACAATCAATACGGCGTTAGAACGTGATTTGTCGGGTGTTACTTGGTCACTGGAAGAATTTAGAAAAGAATGTTGTGGTGGTAAGGCGTCACGCTGGGTCACTTACTACATTTTTACAGACTTTAAAGATGAAATTGATTACCGCAATGGTGGTTGGCTCATTCCAGCAAAGGGCAGAGGGCAGAAGCATATCATCTTTGCTAAGCAAGCCAAGGAATGGGTAGAGAGAAACAAGTACAGGATTGATTGGACGGCAAAGTTACCAGAGTAGAGAGGTAAATAGAATTGAAAAAAATGAAGTATACGGTTGTGATTGGCAGTTTGCTAAGTGGACTTATCGAATTTCCGGAAGACAAGTACGAAACAACGAAAGCATACGAAGTGATTATGGAAGCACTGGAAGACAAACTATCTGATGAAGAAATGGACGTAATCAACAGCTTTGCAACCTATGGAACACTCTTCCAAGCAGCACGAAAAAGAGGGCGTAAGAATGAGTAATGAAATAAAAAAGACCCCGTTAAAAACGGAGTCGTACCTAACTAACAATATAGATTTTACCAAAGAATACGAAGAATTAACAGTAACCGCTGGTAAGTTATCGTTAACAATTTTAGACCTAGGAAAAGAACTAGTCGATAAATACCAGGGGCTGGTAGTTACTGATGGTAAGGACGGGCGCAAGGCGGCGAGCGCAGCCAAAGATGATTTGTATTCATTCATCAAGGGCGTTAAGGCTATGCAAAAAGCGTTTGAGTATCCATTTAAAACAGCTATCCAGCCCGTAGAGGAGCGTAAGAAAGAACTGCAAACGTTCATTGAAGAATCACGAGAAGCAGACCGTGAAGAACAACGAGAACAGGCTATGCAGTTTGCAAGCGACTTAATGCAGACGCTAGGGTTTAATCCAGTGTTTACACCTAGTTCAATTATTGACTTTCATAGTTCCGAAATATCGAACTTGTCGGGTAGTGATTTAAAGCGAGAGCGATATATTGCGGACAAACTAGGTTATGCGATGAAGTACGGCGTGCAAGTTGGTAATAACACCCTGGACGCTACCACCGCTGAAGTGATCTTAAAAGAGGTCAAGATCACGGTTAGGGGCGATGCGCAAGCGGTCGATGATGTGGTAAAGGAATTAGAGAAGAACGAGGACATAGAGGTGGAGGTTAAGTGATGTCAGAAAACAACGAGCTATCAAAGTTACAGGAAGCATTATCAGTATTTAGAGCGCAGGTTAAACAACCAGCCCTAGACGGTAGTAATCCTTATTTCAACAGTGGCTATGTAACGCTAGCGGGCGTTCAAAAGGCGGTTGACGAAGGTATCAAGGGAACAGGGCTTGCGTACGTTCAACTTGTAAGCAGTGATGACAACGGCAACGTTTACGTAGAAACAATCATCACTCATAAATTAGGCGGCATTTTACGATCTGGCAAACTAAGCATTCCGCCCAAGAAACGGGACGCTCAAGGTCAAGGCTCCGCTATCACATACGCCCGCCGTTACCAACTAGCGGCAATGTTTGGTATCACGTCAGATAAAGATGATGACGCAAACGCAGCCGTAGGGGGCAACCCTAATCAAGGACGTAAACAAGCGCCTAAGCAACAATCATCCAAGGCTAACCAGCAGTTACGCAGTCACTATTTAAAGCTGATTACTGATTTAGAAAGTGCATTCCCTAAGAGTAACAGACAGCAGTTAGAAACAAGGATTAGAACTGCAGTATTCAACAACGCTAATTACATCATTCAGACTAACGAGGACTTTAATAAAGCGATCGAGTTTATGAATGAACAGCTAAGAAAGAGCAACCATGTCAAGTAGGCAACCATTAATAGGTTCAATTAGCAGGTTAACACCTAGCGAGTTAACGGTAAGGCTAGACAGCGAAATTGACTTACAACAGATCAGGAAGCTAGCAAACGGCACCCTACCTAAAGTGCAGATTGAAGTTATTGATAACCGCCGTATCAGTTATGACCAGCGGGCAAAGATATTCGCCCTAATCAATGATTTATGCGATTACACGGGGGACGTTCCCGAAATATGGGAGCAACGGTTTAAATGGATGACCGCCCGAACGTTTGGGTTGGACGACTACTCACTAAGTAACTGTTCCGTAACCGTTGGCAATTACACCATACTCACCATCTTAAATTTCATGTTTGAAGAGAACATACCTTTTAAGACTAAAACATGGGACAGCATACCAAGCGAATACCCGAAGCAAAGGCTAGCAATTAAACGGCGAATGTGCGTGATATGTGGCAAGCGTGCAGATTTAGCACACTATGAAGCCGTAGGACGCCGTAGTCGTGAGTTAGTCGATCATAGGGGTTTTTATTTCATGTCACTATGCAGAGCACACCACACCGAACAGCACACCATAGGCGTGATTGAGTTTTGCAAGAAGTACCATATCAAGCCAATTAAACTAACTGGCGATGAATTAGTAGAGCTAGGTGTTATGACAAGGAAGCACTTAAAAGAATTGGAGGAACAAGACAATGATTAACAATGTAGTTTTAACGGGGAGATTGACCAAAGAACCCGAATTGAAGTTCACGCAAAACGGGACAGCCTTTATGAACTTCACATTAGCAGTGCAGCGTAACTATAAAACGGACGCAGGGCAATATGAATCAGATTTCATTAGTTGCGTTGCCTGGAAAAAGACCGCAGAAATGATTTCTGGGTACGCTCACAAGGGGTCAATGATTGGCATTGAGGGGAGTATTCAAACACGCAACTATGAGAACCAACAAGGACAGAAAGTATATGTAACTGAGGTTAACGCCCGTCAATTCCATTTCATGGAGAGCAAGAAGAACAGCCAAAGTAACCAACAAGCAAACAACAACCAAGGTTATCCACAGCAAGGGCAAAGTTATCAACAGAGTTATACACAAGGTTATCAACAGCAACAACAACCACAATACAACCAGCCCATAGCAAGCGAAATTAACGAGGATGACCTACCATTCTAGGAGGGACACTATGGAACAACCTAGTTACTACACAATCATTCCAGCACCTATTAGATATTCAGACGCCCCGCCCCGTGAAATTTTAATGTATGGAGAGATCACGGCACTATCTAATAAGTACGGTTACTGCACAGCAAGCAACAGTTACTTTTCTAAGCTATACAAGGTAAATAACGATACAGTTTCTAGCTGGATTACAGATATGGTTAACCGTAAATGGATAAAACGGGAGCTAGTGAGAGAGGGAAAGCAAGTAAAACAACGGCGAATTTATTTGCGTTCCTTACCAGCTTTACAAGAACAGGGGGGGTACCCCGAAAAACAGGGGGGGTACCCCGAAAAAACAGGGGAGGGTACCCTGAAAAAACAGGGGAGGGTACCCCGAAAAACACCGGAGAGAATAGTACAAGTATTAATAATACAAGTAATAATAATTCTTCTACTACTACTTCCACTGGAGATAACCAGCAAGAAAAGACAGCCTATGAACTCATAGAGAGTTTAGGAGTGCATTTTAATTCAGTTCAACGGGACGACTTTTTAGAATACTCAAGAACTGTTGACGATGGACTAATTAAGCAAGCAGTGCTGGGAGCAGCCAAAAAAAACACGTATCCTAAATGGAGTTCGATTGAAAATTTTCTAAAGACTTACCTAAACCACGGTATCAAGACTGCAGAAGAAGCCGTAGCGTTTGATAAAGAGTTTGAGAACGATATGCGAGAGTACAACGACCGTAGGCGTGAGTATCGAAAGAATCAGTACCGACCAGGGCAAACTAATTACCAGGCAACGGGAGCAGTTGACTTCCTAGACCCTAGACGCCTAGATGAAATGTGATGAATGGAGGGGTAAACATGACAGCGTATCTTGATAACAACATTCTCAAGTTGCTAGCGACTGCAAAGAAAAAAGGCTACACACTCAATAACACCATGGAAACCCCGACTGAACGAAAAGCCCGTAAACAACAAGAAGAACAGGAAATAACCAAGGCGTTGATTGAGGGTAGGAATAATGCTTACTGGGAGCAATACAGCTTATGGGCGAACGGCAAGCCCGAAGGAGAGTTCACATTCCATAACTGGGTTCCTGGTAAACAGCAGAATGTACCTGCTGCACAGAAAGTAGCACGTAAGGCACTAGACCTAACCAAGAGATTAGAGCGAGAAACATTTAACGTTTCACTAGGTGGGTTCCCTGGTGTAGGTAAAACAGCCCTAGCACTAGCGATGAGTGACGTTTTACGCAAGGCGGGGAAGTCGGTAATGTTCGTGTCAACAGCAGAGCTAAAGCATTTATACACGGCGGGGTTTGATGATGACGAACAAAAACGGCGGTTAAAGTTCACGGTAGAAAAGATGAAAGAGGTTGACGTTTTAATCCTGGATGACTTTGGAACTGAGGGCGACTTAACAGCACAGGGCAAAGTGAGGGTTAGGTCAGATATGCGTGATGATATGTACCGTATATCGAATGCACGAATGGAAAAGATAACCATCATCACGACTAACAACACGCCTAAAGAGTTGAAAACTATGTATGATCCGAAAACGGTTGACCGCTTAATTCCTAAGAATGAAGAGCAAAGAATTGTATTCCGTGGCATGGGAAGCGTCAGAGGAGGTGTAGAACGTGGAGTACCGCAGCGAAATTGACTGGATAAGAGAACAGAGCGAACAAGCACGCCGTGACTACTGGACGGCGTATTTCAAGAGCATAGGTATGAATGATGATGACGCCCAAGGGTGGGCAGAGAAAGCCGTTGCGATGAACAACAACGGTTGTAGTGACCAGCAAATAAAGGACGGGTTGGCATATAGAGAGGAGAGAACGCTTATTGCAGTTTAGGTTTGAAATTGAACCAGTTTCACAAGCTAGACCAAGAGCACGCCGTATTGGCAAGGGGATTATGCTATATGACCCGAAGAACGTTAAGCGGTTCAAAGAAGAATTGCACGCCCTAGCAAAGCAACGTTATCAGTATGCACCCCTTAAAGGCGAGCTAACAGTCGAGATTACGTTTTATCGAAGAGTGCAGAGTTCTATTAGTCGCTCAGAGCGAAATAGACGGCTTGCAGGCGAGGTTAACCCGACCGTCAAACCAGATATAGACAACTACATTAAAAGCACTCTAGACGCCCTTAACGGCGTTATATGGAAAGACGATAACCAAATTACAAACCTAATTGCACATAAACGTTATGCAGAGCAACCAAGAATTGAAATGGTGGTAATTGAGAGATGAGAGAAATAAGGACGAAAGTTGAACTATACAACGATAACTTTGAAAACTTTAAACGGTATAACATTCCAAAGGCACAGCTAATCATTGCGGACATTCCCTACAATATCGGCAATAACTTTTTTGCTAGTCGTGCTGATTGGTACGTAGGGGGGACAACAAGAACGGTGAAAGCGAGAACGCAAACAGCCTAGCGTTTAACCGTGACGAAAACTTTAATGTGATTAACTTTATGAAGTTTGCGAGAAAGTTGTTACGCAAGGAACCAAAGGAAACAGGCAAGGCACCCGCAATGATTGTATTTTGCGCCTGGCAACAAATTAATATGCTAGCGGAGCAAGCCAAAAAAGAGGGTTTTAAACATTCTTATCCGCTGGTATTTACCAAGAAAACGAGTTCACAGGTACTGAAAGCAAACATGAAAATTGTCGGGGCTACCGAATACGCCCTTGTCTTATATCGTGAGAAGCTACCGAAGTTCAACAATGACGGCAAGATGATTGTTGACCACTTCCCATGGGTTGTGGATAACTCATATCCAAAAATTCATAAGACACAAAAACCTATTCCAGTGTTACGGCGGTTAATTGAAATTTTTACAGATCCAGGGGACGTAGTGATTGACCCATGCGCAGGCAGTGGTAGCACCCTGAGAGCGGCAGCCGAATTGAACCGTAGCGCTTATGGGTTCGAGGTTGAACGTAAAATGTGTGAAACAGCCAAAGAAAAGATGTTAAGCAGTGCAGAGATTTTATTGATTTAGTGAGGGTTTAAACATGGATATTGAACAAGCACAAAAAGTAATGCAAGAAGTGGCAGCTAAAGTCCTTGAGTATGACATTAAGATTAGCAATATGCGAACGCCCGAGGGGAAAGCGTATTACGAAGCCTGGGTGTTTGCTTTGGAAGCAGGCAACAAGGCACTAGCTAAGGAAGTACAACGGCAAACGAAAGGTGAATATGGATTTTAAGGAGAGATGGCATGATTGAAATTGTTTATAAATCAATTTGGAATGACACGAATTTAACAGGGCTTGTCGAATTTGTTGATTGGCTGGAAGTTCTATACAAGCAACAAAGATTTATCCAAGTTTTTGATGATAGAAAAGGCGAAAGAAAAGGTCATTTCATCAACGTTGACCGTGTCTTGGAGGTTTATTCAGAACTTTAAAAGGAGTAAGAGATGGAAAAAGACATATTATTTGAATACAAAAGCGCTTTATACGGCTATTTATACGACTTGGAACAAGAAAAGAAACAGTTCAGTTACAAAGAGATAAAACGTAGATTTGGGATGGACGAGGTAGCTACCACAATAATTTTTAAAATGCTGAAAATGGACGGGCTAATTCGTGAAGATGAAGACGGCGACTTATGTTTGATAATTGGAGAGAAGATACAGCATGGATAAGACGATAAAGAGAATGAAGAAACAGGACGCTAGGAAAGATGTCATAAATTACGCAGGAGAACTACACTCTGCTCTTTATGCATTAGAGGATGGCACAAGCAATGCGTATGACGTAGTGGCACGGGTAGTAGATTTAGTCCATGGATTGGATAACCTTGTGGAATTGTTAAAGCAAGAGGAAAGGGAAGAAAACCAATGACAGATAAAGAAAGAGAAAAGATTATTCACTTAATGGGCGAAGTGTTAGCAGACATTCAATATATAGGGGAAGTATCCTTGATGGATAAATGCTGGCCGCTTATGGACGATGCAGAAGAATTGGTTGAAGTGTTGAAGCGGGCGTTAGGTATCGAGAAGTTAGAAGTTCCTGATGATACAGGAATTCCTGAAGAAATGAAAGTTCACAATGACCCAAAAGGCTTTGACACTTTCTGCTTCTTCGAATTTGTGACTGTTAGTAGGTACAAACTCCAAGTAAAACTTGTAAACTTTCAATCCTAGTTCTCTAGCTTCAAGCTTTGCGTCTTTTTCATCATCAAACATAAGCGCTTCTGTAATGGAATGTTTTAGCTTGGTTGCACTCCAATAGCCTTTGTTTTCTTTTAAAAAAAGCTTGCAGTTGTCCGTTGCCACTACATATAAAACTGAATTAGCTGTTACTTTTACTTGTTTCATTTCTTTCTCTCCTTTGCGAACTCGACAAACTGTTCAATACCCACTAACGCTAGGGAGAGTATAAACATCCAAATAATGCCTCTCACTAAAAGCTGAACATCCCAGTATGCCAGCACTCCCAACGCTATGAATACAACCCACGCCAT
>CYGL01000220.1_pt1 | contig 29494 bp, 35 predicted proteins | sample 485531 | NCBI WGS metagenome assembly CYGL01 (sample SAMEA3497897, study PRJEB9818) | human gut metagenome | reverse complement strand
TTTCCCCTCGTGTTTCCCCGCTCGTCGGTTATGTGGAAGTTGAGGTCTGCAAGTTTCTTCGTCTCTCCTGTCTCGTCGTTGCTCTGCAGGCACCAGAAGAAGTCCCCAAGTCCTCCGTAGAATGTGCAGTTGTAGGAGAGTATCCCGTGCTTGTCCCTCGTGATGTCATTGAGCTGCATGTATCCGCTCTCCGCCAGAGTGTCGTCTATATACAGCTTGAAAGGTGTCCTCTTGTTGGGGTCGATGTAGGTGCTCTCACTGACTATCATGTCGGAGTTGTAGATGTGGCCGAAAATACGGTTGTTCACCTTGTCTCCCTTGAGGGCTACGGTACGTGAAAAGTTGTTCTTTATTGCGGTGGGGTTCGTGAAGTCCTCAAATTTGTAGTTCATTAAGAAAGTGAATTCTCCGTTGACCGTCGCAAGACTGTCTCCTATGTATAGGCTGATGTTCCTCATTTTCCTTTGTCTTTGGCATAAATATTAAACTTCGTTTTAACAGTCCCGTAGGAACTTGAACCTTATGGCATAATTCTTTGAAGATTAAAACTTTGTCCAATTTCATTGAAAAAGAAGTCGCAAAATAAAAAAAAACAATGCTCCGAAAAGTCTTCAGAGCATTGAATTTCATCATTTCCTGTAGAGTGTCCTTGAGCGCGTGAATTCCACGTTGTAGTATCTCTTCCTGTTCCATATGGTGTCCTTGTATTCGACACTTGTAGAAGTCACATTCACAGGCACTATCTCGTCAGCCGCAAGGTCGTGGAGATAGACCATTGGACTTTCAAATATCTGGTACATCCTTGAGCATTCGTCGTTGCTCAGATAGTCCGTGTACAAGTTCCATCTCGTTGTCACTTCAGACACATATACTGAGTTGCGGTGTTGATGTGAGAGGTTGCTTGCAGACCTTTCCACGTTGTTCCTCGTGATGTTGTCCGTCCTCGTGTTCCTGCCCTTGAAGAGGAATGCGTCCCATCCTCCCCTGTCATTCACGTAATAGATGCCGTAATAGTCACCGCACATTGATTTTTTTGCGTATCCGTCAGAATCCCAACGTGTCGTGCATTTTCCTTTGGTTATGACAGTCCGAGGTGCGTACATCCTCGTGTCTATCGTCTTTCTCACGGGTGCGGAACGGTCACCGTCAAATGCCGTCTCCTGCATGTCATATGACCAGTCATATACGGCATAGTACCTGTAAATGTTTCCGCTTGCAGTCTCAAGCCTTATGGTCTTCACCGCGTCGGTGTTGTCCTGCAAATTCTCATAACTGTCGAAATCCACATTCTGTTGCAGGTAGTTCTCCACCACCCTGTTGGGACAAATTGAGACGGTGTTCTCATTCGGCCTAGGGAAAGCCCTGCCCTCGTATATCATTGTGTTTCCGTCATAAATCTTGTAGTCAATGAAGCTGTCGGAACTTTCAACGTCATATGTGACTGTCTCGTCTTTCCATACTGGCACATGTTCCACCACAAATGCACCTTGGACTATCATGAACGTGTCCTCGAATGTCTTGCCGTCGGTGTCCGTATAGCTTGCCTTTACATTGCCCGTCCTTGATGTGTCCGTCTCGTTCATGGTGATGGTGAAAGGCATTTCGCTTGTCTCATAGTCGAAGTACCCCAAGTGTATCCACGGGCTGTCTGTGGTGAACTGTGTCCCCAACGGCACTTCATCCCATCCGTCAAAAGCCAATGTGTTGGAGCTGCCGTTGCGCTTGAAGTCAAAGTACATGGGGCTTTCCCTCCATTCAAGATACCGCAAGTCCATATGCGTCTGCGTCACAGGGAGTATGGAGTTCCATTCGATGCTTCCGTCAGTATATCTTGCCTTTACTTCGCCAGTCCTTGCGTCCCCCAAGTTCAGCTCTGCGGTCATGGGCACGTCTATGGTGTAGCCGTTGTCGTTGAGGTTTATGTTCTCTATGTTCAACCATGTAGGAAATGCGAAACCGTAGCCGTTTGGCTTCGGCATGTACGAGCCGTGGAAAATTAATGTTCCGTGCCTTACTTCTGCCGTTCCGTTGAATTCCAAGGACTTCTCCACCCATTCCATAGAGTTGCCGTACTTGTCCCTCTGTGTGACCGTGAAAGTGCTTGTGTATGTCTGTCCGTAGTCAGTCACCTTGGCCGTTATAGTGCCTGTCCTGTCCCTTGCCGTGTCGTTCTCCGTCATGCTGAATACCAGAGAGCCGTCCCCCTCGTCGTATCCTCCTGCCGTCAGCCATTCAGAATCGGACGTGAATGTCGGAAATGCCGTCGTCCCTGTTATGTTGAGGGTGTTCTCTCCGCTCGTGTCGGTTGCCGCATATTCAAGGCTATGATGGAGAAAGTCAATTTTTATTGCGGTCTGCGTAACTTTGATTTTCAAGGTCTCCGCTTTTCCGTTGGCCTTTGTTGCGGTTACGGTTATGTATCCTCTCCTGTCTGCGCCTGTGTCGTTTGCAGTAACATTATGTTTCAATGAAAAATATTGGAGCGAGAAAATTGATGTCTTGTCGGAGACCAAATCAGTTATCCAATCGACATCCGCACTTAAGGATATTACTCCTCCGTCTATGTTGGTCGAAAAAATGAAATAGTTGGTGTTGGAGACTGCTTGGGCATTGGCTGAAAGTCTTATGCCGTTGAGGTCTATGTCATTTACACAATAGAAGCCGTCATTCCCGTTGAACTGTGATACGCTGTATTGTTCCAGTACTCCATTGAAAAGACTTTTGATATTGAATACTCCCGTTCTTCCTCCGGAGCCTGTTCTAGCGTTTACCCCAATAACGCATTTTGCCACATTGTCGGTGTCATACACATTTCCGTTGCCGCTAAACATTTCCGCATTTTCAACAATCTCAATGCTTATAGGTTCTCTGTGGCTTTCCCCTTTGTAGTCCTTGAACACATAGTTCTGCCTGTCAACTTTTGGGTCAAACGGTTGCCCTTGATTCGTTATACCGTCTTTTGTGTTGGGATAGACAAAGCCGTCCTTGTCCTTGTCCATCGGAGTGCATACGGGCATTTTGTATGAGTAGCCCTTTTGCCATATGTTGATGGTGGTGTGGTCGCCCAATTTTCCGTATGACACAATCATCGTTGCCATACGTCCGTATGCGCTTTCTGTCGGCAATGTCGTGAATGTTATCCTCGCTCCGCCGGCAGTCAGTTCCTTTTTTATGCCGGTTATCCATTTGGCTGAACTTGCATCGTCCAGTGCCACCTTGAAGTTTAAGCTCTGCGGCATGTCCACGAACTCAAGCTCCGCCACGTTCTCCTGTCTTCCGCTGCCGACCCCCATGTCCGACATTTTGAATTTGATTTCTCCCATATGTTTTTTCGTCTAAATATTAAGTTTCGGTGAATTGATGCTGAGTAATGCGACCACCTCAACCGCTTAAATGCCATATAAAATTAAATGTCAATGATTTGCGTAAAAAGGTTCAAGTTCGTCAGCGACTGAGGACAAAAAAATATCGGCAATTCGTTGAAAAATTACCGACAAATTAAATTTGGAAAATAGTATTGAAATTTTATTTTATAGTATAACAGGGTTCTTCGTGAAATTCATGAATATACGGGAAAATGCTTCCTGCACGTCCTTTGCTATGGCTTCCGTCAGTCTGTCCTCCAATTCCTTGAATGTCTCCTCAACACTGTCTTCATATATGCCCCTTGGCTCTATTCCGTGGTCGTGTATCTTCCTGCCGATGAGGTAGGCGAGTTGGTTCTCAGTCGGCAGTCTGCCGTCCTTGTCCGGTTGAGGGATAATCGGCTTTACACGTATCCATTCCCTTATGGCGGAGACAGGCGGAAAATGTGCCCTGCATACCGCGCCCTCCGGAGAACTCTCCGTTCCCTTTGTACCGATGTCAAGAAACTTGGCGTAGTATGCCAATGAGAGGTCAAGTTCAATGCTTCCTCCGTCCTGTTCTATTATCCATTTGAGACTGTCTTTCAGTCCGTTGCTTGCGTTTGCGTTGTGTATGGCCAAGCCCTCCTTGTAGCGGTTTATGAGGTCTTCACCGAACTGTTTTAGGACTTCATAGGTGTTTTTCCATTCGTTGTTGAGGTTAAGTGTATCCGCGTCCATGTCGTGCCGTTTAAAATCAAATTTTCCTTGTTCCCCGTTTCCATTTTTCCATTTCCTTTTTCTCCCTTTCAGCCTTTTCCAAGGAGTAGCCGAAAATGGTGAAGAAAGAGTATATGTCCATTGCGAGCGCCCTGTCCAATGTGTCGTGCGACGTGTCCGCAACTATGTCTGCCGTCCGCATCCATTGATAGAGATTAGAGGCTTTATTTTTTTCATCAGCCTCTCTTTCATCCTCATCCTCTCTTTCATCCTCAGTGCTTTCTTCGTCATCCTGTCTGCGTAGGAACGAAAAGTTTCGATTAAAATCCGATATAACAGAAGAAAAAAAAGTCTATCGCAAGCACGTCTCGGATGCACATCGTGAGGATGTCGGCCTTTACCCTTTCGGTGTCCGTCTCCCCGTACTTCTTGCCTTTCTCCACCAATATAAGGCTGAGGATGTCCAGATAGTCCCTGTCCTTTTCCTTTACAATAAGTTGATAGTTCATGTACTGCTGGTAGGTGAAGTTGTTCAAGGTGCATATTTCATAAGTCCTGCCGTTGAGGTCATATCTTTCCTGTATGTCCCTCGGCTCTATTCTCGTATGGAGAAAATCAATGCTCCGTACCATTTCACTGAACTGTGAAATTGAAAGGTTCAATATCTCGTCCTCGTCCTTGCCGTATAAAATGGAGAGGAGACCTACAGTCTCGTCATCTGCCGCCCTCTTCTCGTCATAGAGGGACTTTATGTTGCGGAACTGTTCCAGGGACACGTTGTCCCATGTCTTTTTTTTGAATTTCATTTTTTGAATTTTTATTATCTTCTTATAGTGAAAGAGTACATGCTCCCCTCCATTTCCTTGCGACATCTCCATGCATACATGAGCGCGATACAACAGTCATCATGCAGTCCGCTAGGGGCATTATAGCTTACAAATCCAGTTTTTGTATTATAAACAAATGAATACGCGGACAGTTCATTGGTCTGTATGTCATTGTCCATCAGTGTTATGGCCTTTTGCTCAAAGGCTACCTGCAAGTCTGAAACCATGCCTGCCTTTTCCTTGTTCGTGGTGGTCATTGAGGTGATTTCTACATTGCCCTTGGTCTCCTCCCTCAGTATGTCAATTTGGGGGGTGCCCAGAGAATTTCCCTCCGCCATAACTCCTCCTATCCTGCCGGCATACCTCTGAAAAATCAAAGCTATGCGTTTTGCACTCTGTATGGATGTCAAGTCATTCCATTTCTCAAGGCATATCTGATGTCCGTCCTCGTCGATGCCGCAAACTACAGTGTCGTCGTTCTTCGTGCCGTTGCCGTAGTCTATGCCGAAATATACCGCAAGCCCCTTGTCCTTATAGTCGCTTATGCAACCCTTGAAGTCTCCGAAGACCACCGACTGCGCGTCCGCAAATTTGCCCATCACCTCGTTGTCGAACTGAACCTTTGGGAGTATCTTCCGATAAAAATTAATTTTCTCCTTTGAAAGCAACTGAAGTGTATCGAATTTAGACCAGTCATAAAGGAAAAAATTGTCTTCCCCCTGTGTGGCATAAGAATACATGTCCCAGAAGAAACCGCTTGTGAATCTTGGTGTTGAGGCTATAACCGCCATGCCGTGCCGCACCTCAAGCATCGGAGCTACCAGAGACCATATGTCGGCCGAAAGGAATGCCGCTTCGTCTAATATGGCCAAATCCACCGTGTAGCCCCTCAACGTGTCCTTTTGCTCTGAACTGCGGAACAACGCCTGCGAACCGTTGATGAATTCAAGTTCCAACAAGGTCTCGTTTTTCTTTCTGCACAGTCCCGTACCCTCCAGATACTTTGCAAGTTCCTTGAACACCTTTCTTGACTGGCTCAATGTCGGAGTGATGTAGAGTATTACCCTGTTTTTTGTTTCCAGTGCCGCCTTGAGAAGTATGTTCTCGCTCATCATGGACTTGCCCACCTGCCGCTTCGACACTACGACATGGACAGCATCCGTCCCGCACCCCTTTCTCTCTATACCGTCATGTACCGCCCTCTGCCACGGGTAAGGGGTATAGAGATGAACATTAATGCTCATCTCCCTTTACCTCTCCCTTTACTTCTTCCGTCTTATTTTCTCCGAAATCAATCCTTATGTCGCTATTGAGGTTCATGTCGGTCTTCGTCGGCTCTGCTATGCCCGTTATCTCCGTCATCTGCTTCAGTGCCTGCAATGCGTTCCTCTTGTCCTTTGTCTCTACCGCGTCCCTGTAGATGCTGTCCAGACGTGAAATCACCACGTCCTTGATGCCCGTGTATAGGACGGAGGTGTCCTCCTTGATTATGTCCGTAGCCCATGAAATCCACTTGTTAGCCGTTATCCTTGATACTTGGTAAGTGTCCATTATCAGCTGTCGGACACTTTGAAATGATTCACCGTTGCGGAGCTTGTCTGCAATGAAGCAAAGGCGTTGGAAGCGGTCAGAATCCGACATCGACCCTTTTATCTTGGTAATGTCTCCACTGGGCTTCATATTACAGTAGCTGCGGTTCTTTGCGGTTTCACTCGCCACTTTTTTTATTAGTTCCTCGTGAGTCACCCTTGACGACTTTCCCTTTGCCATTGTCCTTTATCTCCTCATATTTTTTTCCCGTCTCCTTTAACAGCTTCAGCCAACTTGCTCCGCATCCCGTACATACGTCTCCCACTTCACTTCCGTCATTCTTCAAGACATCCAACAGGTTCTTTTTCTGTGTGGATGTCATGTTGCGGAAATAGTCGTGGGATGCCTGTCTGAAATACTCCTCATATGGTTCAAGCTTCTTCAGAGACTTCTTTTTTATTTTTATTTTCATATTTAACCTAAATATTAAATGTGGTTTTTTGTTCTTTTGGGGGCATTTCATTCGATTCCCGTCATGTGCCTTATGCCGCGTATGACGGAGACCGCAAAATCAAAGACCAATTCCCATGTCTCCCTCATTATCGGTGTCATGTAGGCAAGAAAACCGCAAAAGAAAACCATTCCTATGCTGACTTCTCCCATCAGTAATGTCCAGAGCAAAGTCAGCCACCATGTCTGGCATAGGGAGCATTCAAGCAACTTTAGGCTGAAGTCCTTGTATGGCTTTCCCTGCCCCTTTACGGCCCTCCAGATGAACTTCTTCACTGAGGAGGGGAAATCGGTCAAGTCGGTGATGAACACCACCGTAAAGGCAATAAAAATTAATTCTCCGTAAATCATCATTCGTAGTCCATTTCCTCTAGGTTTATTTTTTCATAGTTTTTTTTAATTTCCGTGCGAATTCTTTTGAGTTCCCTATACATCAGTGTCTGGCTTATGCCGATGATGTCCGCCACTTTCTTGGCGCTTCCTATGTCCGCGAACAAGGTGAATATTATCCTGTCCGCCTGCGGAAGCAGTGACAATGCCGCCTTTGACCTTGCGCTCCTCTCGTCCTCCTCGGACATCATGTCATGGCTGAATTCATAGTCTTTCATTATCCGCTTGAGTTCCATTGAGCTAATCTTCATTTTCCCGTCCTCCTCCGTCGTAGTAGTCGTAATAGTCCGTGTCGTCGTGCCTGTCGTCCTTTGTGTGCTCAAGCTGTGTCTTGCGGTATTTTTTGTAGAAGTCGGAGGTGTTGGAATTGAACTGGTTCATTATCATCCGCGTGATGTACCACCTCATTTCCCCGCGCTCCTGCATTCCTTTGAGTTTTGTATCCGGCAAGTCCAGAAGATAGACATATATGTCTTGTATGAGGTCTCTCTCGTTCTCTCCTATCCTCCCCGCTATGTGTTCCGTTATCTCCTCAACGATTTTCTCCTTGGCTATGTCGGTTATTATCTTGCTTTTTTCCTCGCTTATAGCCCCTTTCTGCTGGTATAGTCTCGGTCGTCCCATCGGTAGTCGTTAGGTCTTGTGTAGTCTTTATTTTCGGTGAATTTCAGCCTTTGCGCGTACTTTGTCTTGAAGAATACGCAAGGGACTATGCTCCTGTTTGTGGTGTCCCCTCCGTGCGTGTGGTTGGCTATTGACTTGTTTCCCTTTGTGAGTTCATCCTTGGGGTACTTGTTTAGATTCCATATCAGTACAACATTGTCCTTGTCGAATGTGGCGATGAAGAGCGGTATCTTCCCCTCCTTTGCCGCGTCGCTCATCAGCCGTCCATGCTTCACCGTGTCCATCATTATGTCGTCGTATTCGGTCGATGAGCATGAGCGGCCCTTGTTCTCCACCAGATATACTGTGCAGTCTCCGTTGGACGTGTATCCGCTGATTGTGCAGTCCTGCCTTGAATAGTCGGTCTTCTGTCCGTTGTCGTTGATGTCTATCTTCACGCGCAAGTTGCTGTTCCACATCGCGTCCTCAACCTTTCTTGCAGTCACCATGTCCTGCATGTGGTGCTGTACGTCCCTTTCGTAGTTGCTCATTGGTTTTCATTGTCTTTTCCCTTTTTATTTTCCTTGAAATGTCTTATGATGTCTGAGGCTAGGAAAAATAAAATTCCCCCTGCCATTCCGCATGAAATAACTATAAAAGGATTCATTTTCTTAGACTGTTTTCGTTTTGGCGGGCAATTATTTTACAAAGTTCATCGTTGGCCTGTGCCACTTCTTTTTCCAGTCTCCATATGTGCTTGAATAGGGAGAGGTACATCCGGTTAAGTCTTTCGTCGGATTCCTTGAAATTCAATTCTCCGTAATTATTTTCCATTTTCTAATTTTGAATTAATTGAAATTGTTATTTTTATTTTTGTTCTATATCCATAAATATGGGCTACATCTAAAAAGTAACGGAGAATTAATTTTTTTCAAGTTTTTTTCTTTATGGAACGAAAAACCCCATGACATGTGTCATAGGGTCAATGATGCGGTTGAGGTCATCTTTCCTTTGCTCTCCGCTTTTCTTCCTCCTCCCTCACTTTCTCGCTCCTCAGCTGTGAGAGCCTGTCGTGCTCCCCGTCGGTGATGCAGTGCAGGATTCCTTTCTTCTCGTCGCTGCCTGTGTATATGGTCTTTGCGTCGCTGAAGTTCTCGTAGTCTGTCCTGTCGTCTGTCCATTCGGTCATGTAGTGCCCCTCTGGGCAATGCACCTTGTAGAACTTGTGGGTGTCATTCCACTCCCATATTATCTTCTCGTCCATATCTGTTATTTTTTATTTGTTCAAAATTAAATTAGTGATAGTCCATCCCTTTGCGGTGCATTGGGATACCAATTCGGTGAATGTGCCGTCCGTGTCGGCCACTGTCGTGCCTGCCTTGAATGTCAATGTCTTGGCGGCAGTGTCCGTCGTCTTTGATGCCGCCGTGATGACTGACTTCACACTGTCTGAATTCAGCGGAGAATATCTCAAGTCTAGACTGATGTTTATGCTGCCCTCCATTGTGAGGTCGGTCAATAAAGTCGCATTGTCGAACATGCTGTCCGCCTGCGTGCAGGAGGTCATGTCTATGGTCTTTATGGTCTCCGCCTTGCAGCCGAGGAACATCACGTTCATGTTTTTCGCCATTCCGGTATTCTTCAGCATTATGTCTGTTAGATATGTATAATCAAACATTGCATTCGCTATCTCCACCCCGTCCATGTCTATCTCGCACAAGTCCCATAATTTAGATGCTTCATGGAAAAGCATCTCCATGCTCTTGACATGGATGTCAAATTTCTCCACGCATGTGAGTGTGTATTTTTGACCGAACCCTACGGAGTATGCATTTGCCGGAAAGTCCGTAACCACTCCCGTCTTGTTGGTATAGATGTTCTGCTTGTTTTCGTCGAATGCGTTGAGCTGTTCCCCATAGAGCCATTTGGCCTGCACAGGCTCTGTTATCACATCCAAATTCGTTATTGTCCATCCCTTTGCCGTACATTGGGCTATGAGGTCTTCCGCGTTGTCTCCGTATAGGTAGTTGCCGCTGTGAAGCTTTATTGTCTTGGCCTTTTCCGCGCCGCTGCTGGACTTGCTGGCCGCTGTCAAAATTGAAAACAGTGAATCGTTGGTAAGCTTTAATTTGCTTAAGTCGAAAGTGGTGCAGTTCAATGAACCTTGGATGATGAGCCTTTGTATATTCCCAAGGTCTTGAAATGTCTCATTGACCGCAATGGTCGTACCCGTGTCTTTGCTGAATTCAAGTCCCCTAATTTCACGAAAATCCGTATACTGAAATATACTTTTGATGGTATCTGCGTTTGGTGTACCATCCGGAAAGTATAGTCTTGTTCCTTGTGTGTCGTAAAAAGAACCGTTCATTTTTTTTATGCTCTGCGTTCCCTTTATAGTAAATTTTTTGGGGCATTCAATATGGTCGAAAGCATGTTGAAGTTCCTCCATTCCATTCTGCAAGTCGATTTCCTTTCCTCTAAAACTCACATAATAAAAAATATAGTCTGTGCTTGCCAGCTTTTTGAAATTTAAAGTTCTCGGAAGTTCCTTAATGTCCGCACTGTAGAATAGGTAAGAACCATCCGTAACATCAGTGAAGTCCAACAGGTTGATGTCGTTCTTGGTGAAGTCGGATTGTCCGAATTTAATGCCGTTGGGCACTCTGTATGTCTCCGTAGGGTTTGTTACGAAGACCACCACATCCGCGGACGAAAGACCGGAATATGGAGGGTCTGCCGTGAGATGGTGCGTACCGTTCTCCGTCAGCCAGAATGCCTTGTATTGTGTCGGAACTGTAGTTCCCGTATCCTTTCCCGCTCCAGTTGAGCCTGCAAAACTTATGACCATCAGTATCTTACTATTACCTCGCTTTTATTACCTATGAATCTGAAGAATGCCCCCATCGCGTTGCCGCACACGTTGAGGACTTCCCCCTTTGGGACTGCCACATCCCATGCCGTGAATTCGCGTCCGTCGGCACTGTATTCCAGAGTGTATCCCTCCTCGCTTGGGGAGACTATGAAGCTGTGTGCCATCACTTGGAATGCTTCCTCTCCCTGTATCTTCTGAACTTTCATTCCCTTTCTTAGGAAATATTAATTCTCTGCTTTGTTTCGCGCATGACGGGGGAGAGCATTAATATTTACCATAAAAGACTATATGGCAGACTTTTGGACATCATTGGAGAAGACCCTCTCGTTTGAGGGCGGAGTATCCGACAACCCCAACGACAAGGGCGGATACACTTACAAGGGCATAACCGTCAAGACATTCAGAAAGTATTACGGGACGGACAAGTGGAGGGACGACCTCCGCGCCATCACGGACGAACAACTTGAACATATCTACAGGGACGGATATTGGGACAGGATAATGGGGGACAGGATACAGTCTCAGTCGGTGGCGGAGTTCCTTTTCGACTTTGCAGTAAACAGCGGCACAAAGGAAGCCGTCCGCAACCTCCAACTCATTCTGGTCACAAGTGCTGACGGCATAATGGGCGAAGTCACTCTGGGAGCCTTGAACGGGGCGGACGCTAGAGAGACATTTGAAGAACTGAAGACGGCAAGGAAGAGACACTACAGGGCTATTGCCGCCATACGGCCGAAAAATCAAGTCTTCCTCAAAGGATGGCTGAAAAGGGCTGATTCTTTCAAGTTTCATGACGATGCAGGGAACAAGAAGCTCTAAAACCTCGTATTTGCCACTTTTTAGGCGTTTTGGGACACTTTCTCCCCTCGGACGGTAAATTGTACCGTCAAGGGGAAAACAAGCGAAAATAACTTTAAGGTATTGGACACAAAAGATGAAGAGAGCATTGATTTTTTTGGTCTCCGCGGGACTGATGACAGGATGCGGAGCGACAAGGTACATACCCGTTGAGAGCACGGAGACAGTGAGAGACACTGTGGTTCTGAAGCCGGACACGGTTAGGGTTGAAATCCCAAGGGAAAGGGTCGTTGAGGTCGTCCCTCAGTTGGACACACTGAATATGGAGACTTCGGTGGCTTCCGCACAGGCATATCTGGATACCCTCACAAGGACATTGAGGGGGTCGCTCAAAAACAAGCCCGTTGATTTCAAGAAAGAGATACAGACCATTGAGAGAACCAAATTCGTTGAGCGCAAGGTTGAGATTCCTGTTCCTTACGAGGTGGTAAAGACTAAGACCCCTCGGTGGGCTTGGGTGTTGTTGCTGATAAATTTGGTTCTGGTGGGGCTTGGCCTGTTCAAATTAAGGCACTGAGGGTAATGTGGCTTTTCCGCACCTCTGAACTGTTCTTGATTCAAGGCACTGAACTTTAGGTGATGCACAACGGCAGAGTTGTGCATTGCCGTTAAGAAGTTCATGGTGTCCTCCCTCCCTCTTTGAGGGCGTTTTCCCTGTACTAACAAGGGGAAAGGGAAACGCCATATAAAATTAAAATAAATTACACAGGAGAAAGCTCCGCTTTCGATAAGCAAGGCGAAAGACTTGCGCTATTTCACTACAAGACATAGTATCCCCACACTCTCAAAGAATTATGATATATTAATTATTGTATGAAATACAAATAATTGATTTTCAATATATTGTTTTATAGCAACAAACAGAGTTTGTTTATTAACTTTTTTCAAAAGTTAATGATTTTATTATTCGTAATTTTTTTTATTTTATAGAATAATGATCCAGATCAAAAACTCAAAGTGCTTTCGAATCATTCCCCAAGGGACATAGGAAGCCCCTACCTCTTGACAAGGCAATATAACAATGGACGTTATCCATACACTTCAGCGGGTAAGGTTTGACGGCTTTCGCTCGTTGCTCAAATGATGCCGACCCCTTTATATCGGTCACCAAGTCTTGATTTCCCTTAAATCACCGAGACCAAATCGGTGCAAATCAAGAACCTGCCTTATAGCATGGAAGTTTCTGCTCTATTGGGGTTTTGTCCTCAAGAAAGACACCGAATATGTCTTGTGTCTCCCTACCCAACTTCTGCCCCTTTACTCTGGTTACCTCAAGGGGGTATATGAGCGGTCTTCTATTATAAATATACAAAACTTTCCAAAAAAACAAGTAAAATAATGTTGATTCAATTTTACGGGAAATTTATTTCGGTTTTTTGATTTTGTCTTCAGTCATGTGGTTGATTCTGAACCTGCTCCAATTTGACGGAACTCTATGTATAGCCCTGTGGCATGTAGCACATAAGGTTGTGAGGTCAGATAAGGCCACATAATCTTCAGTATTTTCTCCCTCATGAAATAGGTGGGCATAGCTCCTGTGGTGGCAGTTCAGTATCGCTCCGTCCTCTATGCTTCTTCCACAGCATACACATCGGTTGCCGTCCCTGTCGAATACTCTATCCCTCAACGCCTTGAAATCGTCAGATTTGAGGTACTTTTGGTATTGCTTGTAAAGTTCCTTTTCCTCCTCGCTTTTTTCGGCCTTTTTCTTCTTCACGGTGTCCCTCTTAGGCTCTGTGTTCCTTACTTTTCCCAATGTCCATGAACATTAATTTTCCTCATTATTTTTGCCGAATTTTGCGTTGTATTTATGCTCAAGCTCTGCCGTCTTGTAGTGGTATGTGCGTTCTATGCCCCACAATGAGCCACCGAAAGTGAAGCATTCTCCTAATGCAGTGAGCACGGATGCCGAAATTTCGCCTATAGGGACGGCATAGAAGCCCATGAACATCAGCACGAGACCTGCCAGTATGACAATGATTGCCAGAATGAATTGGATGTCTGATTTTCTCTCGCTTCTCATGGTTAATAAAGTTCAGTGCAGTCTCCAAATGGGAGTGTTATTTTCAGATTCACGTATGCCCCTGCACATACGTCGGTGAATTTCTCGCTGAAGACGGTGTATGTCTCCTGCTCTATGTCGTAGCCGTTCTCATCCCTCAAGGTGTTGAGGATGTTGTGGAGGGTGGCAATGCTTTCCCCCTGCCGTGCAAACCTGTCCAGTGCGTCGTTGGTCTCCCTGTCGCAACAAAAGAGAATGCCGCTGAAAGTCATCATCCCGTCGTCTATCTCAACCGTCCGAGGCGTAAGTATCACCGCCTTATATTGTTCGACCTTGCCCCCGTTCAAGAGGTCGTAGATGCTCCCCGTAGCCGAAGCATTGACATTCGGATGGCTTATGGCCGTCGCCATGATGTCCCTTATGAGTTTCTCGTATGTCGTCATCTTATCGGCATTTCTTGCGGCTTGTTATTCTCGTTTGGGGATTCCTTGCCCCGCCCAGCCATACTCCTGTGGTGGCCGAAGAATAGAGCACCGGAGGAAACCCCTCCCCGTCGTATGAGTTCAGTTCGGCAAAGTCTTCGGAATGGCACTTCAGATAGTCGCACAACGATTTTCCGTAGAAGTCGGCTTGGTTTGTGAATTTGTCCTGTAGCGCGTCCATTTCATCCTCCGGTATGTTGGTCAGTTTCTCGTCGTTGGCCTTTACAGTACCGATGTTGGCTATTTTTACGGAGATGTTGGGAATGAGGTCTGCTATCGTCCTTGCAGTCAGATAATTCCGTATGTAATTGTCAAGAAGATACTTGTAGCTTGCGTTTTCATCATTCGCTATCTCTCCCGTGCCCACGAGTTCCTGTAGTCTCCTCAATAGTGCCGTACCGATTACAGGCTCAAGGCACATGTCCTGTGCGGTCTGTAGCGCCTTATATAGATTTTCTCCCGCCAAGTTTGGGTCGATGGGAGATATCTCCTTTACCTTGTCTTCTGAAGTGAGGAGGACGTTATGATATTTGAACATAGTCTTGAATTTTGCATAAATATTAAAAATGAAAAAGGAGGGAACACTGTCCCTCCCTTAATGCCGAGATTTGATTTTCTATGCTTCAACGATGTCAGACAGAGCCGCTTCTGCAACCTCATAAGGATATGTCTCTGAAGTGTCAGAGAGTTCCAGAGTATATGCGTTCCTGTCAGTGCCCGCTGTTCCTGTCTCCGCTCCGCCTGCCGAAGCCGCAAGATAGTCGTCCTTGCCGAGATACCACAGTTTCCCGTTGCCGTCTCGCACGATGGCCACGAGCTGTCCAAGGCTCAATGCGGTCATCTCAATGCGCTTTGCGGTGTCCTGTCTGGCGAAGACCAATGAAAGCACAGTGGTAACGTTGGAGATGCCGTTGGCTTCATCCACATTGAGGGTGGAGGTCAAACTGTTGGCAGTTCCGCGTCTGAATGTGTAGGTCTTGAATTTTGCGGTGTCGTTCATGGTGATTGCGGTGATTACACCGTCTGTCTCCGCCACGGCTTTCACGTCGCCATAGTTGGCTATATAGACCTCCTTGACTCCGCCCTTGTTGCCGTTGTTGCAGTCTATTGAGATGCCCGCAAGTTTCTGTAAGCAATATGCCATTATTTTTTAATTTTTAAAATTTGTTTATTTTTTGTCGAATGGCAAAGGCTAGGCCTCCTTGCCGAGCACGACCCTGTTAGGGAACGCAATCTGAACTCCGAAATTGAATTCAATGTCCATTCTGTAGGTTCTTGAGGACTGGTCAAACCACATGTCATATACCTCGTTGTCGTCAAGCATGTCAGTACCCACAAATACTTCCTCCGGATTTACCGCCACGATTTTCTTAGTGCCGTTGAGACCGTTTGCGGCCTTGATTCTTGTTGAAGTTCCAGGAATGATGAATTCAGCCTTTACGTCAGTTCCCTCGCCTGCTGAGTAGTGATAGAGGTTCTTGGTCACCATGTCCTGCACGAAGCTGCGGAACATGTCCAGACCTACGTAGATAACCGCCTTGTCAAGCACCTCTGACGGAATGGCGTTATAGACTGCCATAATCTTGTCGTATGCTGACTGTCCGGCTTCCAAAGTAACGTCAACCACGTCTGTCTCCGCTGTTGCGATGTCGATGATACCCTTTACGCCAAGTTCAGTGTTGCCGACCCATGCCATTTTTTCAATTTGCTCATTCACATTGCGGATTACTTCTGAGGTCAGATACTCCTCGAAAGGTAAATTTTGTCTGGTCGCGCCTACATTTACAAGGTAGCCGTTCCAATAGTTCAAGAGTGCCTTTGGACACCATTCCTTATTGACTTTCAAAGGTTTGACCTCAAGGATTCTCTGAGAGAATGCGTCGTCTCCGCTGGCGGAAAATCCGCATGTGCTGCCGTCTGCAAGAGGGGCTGAAACTGTCAAAATGTTCAATGCGTCCTTAAATTTTACACCCAACTGCTTGTTGAAGTCCTTTACGGATTCTGCACCGAAAATGGTTTTCTTGAGGAGAGGAATTTTCTGCTCATCCACGTAAGCCTTGATTTTAGTAACGTCAAATGCCATAGTTCTTTCTGAATTTTAAAATTTGTTATTTTCAGCCAAATAGAACTGGGCGCCTAACGTCCCATAAAAAACAAATCCACGCGGATAATATTTCTATTTTCCACGTGGAAATGCGACCTGCAATGTGTATGTAATTTATAAAGAATTAATTTTCAGATATTATGGTCGGTTGGTTCGGATTCTCCTCCGACTGTACCTTGTCCTCAGCCTTTTCCTCCATGTCTCCGAAAGGCTCTATCTTCACCTCCTGCCTTATCTTTGCGAACATTGACACAATGGCTTTCTGGACAGGATAGACGGTTGAGCGGTTGAAAATCTTGAATGCGTCCGCATACTCCTGCGATGAGAAGCCTATGCCCTCAAGGTTGATTCCGACAATTTGGGGCGAACATCTGAATTTTGAGATGATGGATGTCCTTGCCCACTTGACCAATGAGTCATATTTTGCCGCGAAGTCTTCTGTGGCCAATTTCTCCGCGGTCGTCTTGTGCGTGATGTCCTTGTTGAATGACATCAGCACGCGCCCCGCATTGCCCGTGCCTGTGAATTTCTCCGTGAAGTTGTCCTCTATCTCCTCCTTGATGCTGTCTGCCGGCACTCCGTTGTTAAAGTTGAATAGATAGGAAGCCGCGAATCCGTTGTCTATCTGGTTGAGGTGGAAGTCCGCAATCTTGCGTTCAATCTCACAGGCTTTCAATGCCGCGCCGTAGAGCGGGAAACCATAAGTGTATGCCGCGTTGTTCTTGGCAAAGAGAATGGATACAGGCTCGGTCGTGCCATCGACAAATGCAGGATATACCAGAGCCTTGAACTGTCCGTATGACTTGGAGAAGTCCTTGGAATACCAAAACACACTGTTGTCTTTGTTGCTTCTGAGGTTCTCCACTCGCAAGTAACTGCCGCTGTACGTGTTCCTCAATGCGTTTCTCTTTATCTGGAGTGCCATGCAGCCGAAAAGCACGTAGTCAGCCGCAAGGCTTCTCACTGTCTGCTCGTCCGTTCCCTCAACACCGTTGCCCGCAACATAGTCGGTGATGGCATTCACCACCGTGGAAAGTGTGTCCGTCTCCTCGTAAAGTCCTCTGAGGTAGTAGGGGCTTCGGTTGCCCTCTCCCCATGTCACATACCTGCTTCTGCCGTCCTCCTTTTCCGCAAGGCTCGGAATGTTCTTTTCAATGAAAGGGTCTATTGCGCTGAAGTTCATGTTCATCTCTAGGCTTTCATTGGTCTTGCTTGCTGAATTTTCTTTCATAGTTCAATGAATTTTAGGCTAAATATTAAATCTCCGTGTCTTTTCCGTGTTGAGGTTGTATTTATATAATAGAGGTATGAAAATTAATTTTGGAGATTTGACGGAAAAATTTATTTTATAGAATAGTGGTTTCATATAAAACATTTTAAGTTTTTGATTACCAGATTAATAAAATTTGGTAGTTCCAAAAACTTTTCTTATCTTTGCGCTGTAAAAGTCAAGGAGTAAAAAGTCAAGGAGTAAAAAAGGCAGGACACGCCAAAACGCAAAGATCATTTTGCAGTTTCAAAAACTTTTCTTATCTTTGCACTGTGATAAGGAAACAAACCCCCTAAGTTAATCACAAAGTTAATACATGGGATTGATATTTCCTAGCATTTTTTGAAAAAATTTAATAAAAATATAAAGATTATGGAAAAGAGTATTTCAAGAACATTTGCAGCCGACACATTGAGGGCTATTGTAGACGAGACATTCTACACTGAAAACAAGAATTCAATTTATGCCTACATCGACATGGAGAACAATATGGTTGTATTGTCGTCAGAGAGAAAGAGGGCAAAATCAATGCTTCATCTTTTCACCTATCATAGGACAAAGGCTGAAAAATATACAAAGCCTATGATGAGACAGGACGCAAAGGAAATTAGGCTGTCCTTGCTGAGGAATAAGGTAAATCAGAGAGTATGCAAGACTAGACTTGTCAATGAATTTGGCAAGGGAGTGGAGAAAAAGACACTTGAGAAGTTGATGGCCATTTCATTCATTGAATATAAAGACAACCCATATTACAAGAGTGCAGAGCCTATGGCTATCTATGATGCGGATGTATTTCAGTGGCATTTGGGAAAGGAAATTAAAAAAATTAAAAATATCATGATTGACTACAAAAGAATCGCAAAAGAGATTGCGGAAAACCTTACAGGCATTGAAGAAGATGAAATGATTAAACTTTTCGATGATGAAAACTTTTATAGGGAGCATTTAGTACCCTATATGATTGATTGGGAGGATTGCGGATTTCATTTCTACATTTCAGATTTCCATTGGTTCAATGACTTTGAAAGTGATGTGGAGTGGGAAGAGGGTGAAAAGTTTGACGGAAACAAACTTGTTGATGCTCTATCGGATGAGATTGAAGATGACTTTGAGTGTGAGTGGGATGATGAAGAGTTTATAGTTAAATTTAGTTAAACTTTAATATCCATCAGTGCAGGACAATATGATTGTGTATCGGAGCGAAACCGACCTGCATTGCTACCTTGAATAAGGTTTTTTACTAAAGTTGTTTTTTAATTAAAATCAAAAATTTGTGTGTCATTGTACCGCTGTGAAGCGCAAGAAATGGGATACCCGTGTTCTGAGACATTAAGTGGGAGCGAAACCCATCACGGGTACAAATCAAAATTCAAATCATTATGAGAAAACTTAAAGAAGTAAATGAGTACTTAGGTACTTTCGTAGATTCATTCAAGGAAAAAATGAACGAGTTTATAGAAGAGGGAGAACTCTCTGAACCTGTCATCCTCAAGAGCAACGGAAACGACAACGATGAGATTGAAATTGACTTGAAAACAAACAAAGGATACATTATGTTCTATCTTTTGTTTAACTACAGTTATGGTCTTGAACTGTCTGAACTGTTTGACAAGTTCAACTTCCCACAACTTGACGAATTCAATGGATTTGACGGTGCAGTGATTCTTCACCACAAGGACGATGAGAGAACGACGTTCATCTTCAACCCTACCTCAAGACTTGGGCGTTTGATTGTGGGGTTTGCAAGGTGGTCTGGACAATAAAATCAAATTTTCAATAAAAAAATAGTTATATGGAAAAAAACGAGATTAAATTTTCAAAGGCTACCGAGATTAAGGAAGCCATGAGCAATGACGGCTATGACATGGAGACCGTCAAGGCATTCTATCTTTATGACCCGTTTGTCCCCGTAGCGGACATGGGGGACGAGAACATCATGAGGCTGCAGCCCAAATGCATGGACGTAAAGGGATTGGCCGAGTTCGGAATTTTCAGCATCAGAGAAGCACTGGACATGTTTCCGACCTATCTTCTTATGCACAAGGGAGAAAACGTTGAATTTGACTTTACCCTCACGGGTCGGATGGTGCAGGAGGTATTTGTCAGAGAATTTGAAGAGGAATATCCTTTCAAGTCTCTCGTATCCGCCTGCATACACCACAAGGACACGGACGAATACCAACCTATATGCATATGCTATGGAAAGTAATCTGTCGCCCAACGACAAGGCCGTATATGACTACGTGCTCCTCAAGCTCTCAAAGGGCTACACTTACACAAATCCTTGGTGGGCAAAGAAAGACCTAGGCATTGACGGAAAGGAATTCCTCGTCATCCTCAACAGGCTGAAGACAAAGGGGCTGTTGTCCGTGGATACATCACGCCTTTCAAGCGAGAACCACATTTATTTTTCAAAGCCGGACGAGACGACGGGGATGAGTGAGACACAAGGGACAGGCGATGAGAAGTCCTCCATTGTCCTGTGCCGAATCGCAAAGGCACTTGAAAGGATAGCCGATGCATTGGAGAAAAGGCCGTAGTTGTCTGGATACCATACATTTATGTCGATTTTTTTCGTGAATATGAAATAAATTCGTATATTTGCGACTGTATTAATGTTGGACTATGTGCAATGCCTTGTGCTTGTGTGCTTTATATGCGTGCGTAGGCAGCCCCTTCCGCACCGCCAAAAGCCTATTCAAGGCAAGCAGAAAGCATTGCACGCAAAAATCAAAGTGCAATGCTTTTTTCATTTTATTGCCGTCAGTCAAAGGCGGACAGGCACGGGGAGTCGCCTATTGAAATTTCCCTCGTATACGACAACAAGAGAACCTATATCGCCCTCCCAAGGCGTTACAGGGCTGATTCTTTCAAGAAAGACAGTACCAAGCGAAAGGGGGAACTCGTGGAATACCTTGCTGCCGTAAGGTCAAAATTCAATGCCATAGAGACACAGCTCCTACAGGACGGAATGCCGCTCACGCCCTCAATGTATAAGGAATATTTCCTCAACGGGGGACACAAAAAATGCGACACGGTTTGCGACTATTTGGAAAAGGCCATGAAACAAGTCGCACAGTCCTGCACAACCAACAGGACATCAGACACTTACAACAAGTATTGCCTTGTGAGACGGGACTTTGAGGAATACTTGAGGGAGGAGAGAATTAATTTTCAGTCACCTGTGACGGTCATAACACAGGACACGGTGACAGGCTTCCAACTGTGGCTGCTCTCAAAGTACAATTCAACCACCGTTGCCGGAAAGATGACGAAGTTCAAGTGCATCATGAGCAAGAGGACATGGGATGTGCCGCTCTTCGCCAACATAAGGAACATAAAAAAGACGGTTGAGGTTCAGTATCTGACGGAAGCGGAAGTCATAGTCCTCAAGAACAAGGATTTCCATAGTGAAAGGCTCAACAAGGTCAGAGACCTTTTCATATTCCAATGCGGAAGCGGTCTCGCATACTCCGACATGGCAAGTCTGAAGAAAGAGGACGTAAAGGAAGAGGACGGGACATGGTATGTGAGCAAGCCTAGGGTGAAGACACTCCAGACATATACCGCCATCCTGCTTGAGGACGCATTGAAGATATGGACGAAGTATGACGGGGAACTTCCCGTAATAAGCAACCAGAGATACAACAGCTATCTAAAGGAGATACAGGACTTGGCAAGAATTGACAAGCCGCTCCATACGCACGTCGGAAGACACACATATGCCACAAGGCTGCTCAACAGGGGAGTGAGACTTGAGACGGTATCCAAATGTCTTGGACACTGCGGAGACCTAAAGGCCACGAGAATCTATGCGAAGATACTTGAGGAGACGGTAATCTCTGAAGTCGCAAAGGTTGTAAGAGCCTAATTTCCATAACTTTTTATTTTATTGAAAATCCCGTGGGAATTGATTTTCTCACGGGATAATTTTATTTGGAAAATTGTACGGAAATTTTATTTTAATGAATAATGCCCCATTACATTCTGTCTCCGAACTCCACTGTCCAATTCTTTGAGACTGCCAGAGCCTTTAGGTCTTCGCTCATGCGGGCTTCACATTCAGTGTTGAACGAAATGACAGGATATGTTCCGCTCTCCTCCCATTTCTCGCCCTGTGCAAGGTTGTTTATGATGTCGTTGATGCTCTCTGCCGAAAGATGCTGTGCATTGTTCATGAACACTTTATTTTGCTCATAATACCCTTTCTTCAGTCCCGTGAAACCTCCGAAATAGGTTAGCTTGTTGCTCTCTGGAAGCCTGCTAAAGATATTCGGTTGTTCCTCTATTTCAAAACACGGGAAAGCCTGCACATACTCCAACGGATAATCCCCTTGAGAAGAATCCCAATCGCCGCCAATCCATTCATTGAAACGAGCTAAATACATCCCATCATCGAATGTGAGGTTTTCAATTCTTTTGAGTTTCACACAGTTCCAGAACATTGAGTATGCTTGATTGCCCCATCTTTCAAATTTTCTTGTGGTTGAGAAATGTATATGGGGAAGTTCCTCCAGTTTCCTGCATCCATTGAAGAAGTCATTCCAACGGGCTTCACCGCTGTCGGTGTTGAATCTGACATTGAAGTCGGATATCCTTACGACTTCTCTTGCTTCACGGAATAACCCGCCGTAGTCTGTCGTAAGATAGTTGCCCTCTTCAAGCCCTATGTTTGTAAGGTCTATCTCTTTACAGTTGTTGTCTCCAAATGCCGTATCTCCTGCCCTTGCACCGTTGAGGCTGATTACCTTGTCGCTAGGAAATGTCTCGTCTTTCCACCTGCGGAATGAAAAGACGAGGTACGGTTGCCCCACCATGCCTTTCAATCCGACATTGACATTGACATTCACGGGATTGTATCCTTTAAGCCCCTCTGAGGAAGCATTGAAGTTATATGAGCCGTTGGAGGTGATGTCCAACTTTAGGGGTGATGTGCCCGTCTTTTCCACTGCCTGTCCCTTTCCGTCTATGTATATCGTCTGGGGGTCTTGGGTGTCCTTGATGTATATCATAATTATAATAATTATAAAAAAAATGCGGAGAAAATTAATGTTCTCCGCACTGTCTTATTTTATCCGTTGTACTGTACGGGCTTGTCGGTCGTGCCTTTGTACGGCTGCGCCTTTGGCTTGGGGTTCTCACCGTTCATAGCCAGACCGTCCGCAAGGCATTGGCCGCTCTCCTCGTCATAAAGGGAATATCTGTACTCGCCCCTCGGCATGGAGCTGTCGGTCGTCAGCCGTATCTGCCAGCCGAGACCGCTCTTGCCCTCGTCGCTCAAGTGCTCATACGTCCATTCCCTGCCCGTCACCGTCGATTTCAAAATGAGCTTAAGCATTTGCGAAGTCCATTAGTCTGCCCTGTCTCCCTGTGGCGTTCTCCTTTGACTTCATGGCGTTGAACTGTTCCTCCACCGATTTAGGCTCAAGTTCCTTTACCACATCCTCAAGTGCCTTGATTTTGTCCTCCAACTCGGAGACTTTATTTTCAAGTTCTGCGACCTTTTCATCCTTTTTGTCGTCTGCGGTGTCTTCCGATGCTTTAGGTTCAAGTTCATCCTCAACCTTTTCATAGCCCTCAGTTCCCTCCGGTGCACCGACTGCGGGGATTTCCGCGGTCTTGGGAACAATATCCTCCACTTTGACATCTACAGGGATGAATGCCTGCTTCACTTCACCCACAAGGGTAATCACTGCGGTCTCTCCCTCCCAACTTACCGAATACTTGAAGTACTTACATTCGTCATAGGTCTCGCCATATTGACAAAAGATTGCGTAGTCGTCTCCTGCTTCATAGAGGTAGCCGTAATCATATGCATATGCCGCCACAATAGCCCTCTCGCGGTCAGTGTATGACATTGAATAGTTCTGCTTCATGGTCTTGAATTTTTCCTCTGCCGTAGGCTCTTCGTCGGCCACCTCAGCTTCCTTGTCCTTGATTTCCTCGACTTTGCCGTCCTTTACCACGATGGTCTTGCCGTCCTCTGTCTTGTAGTCTCCGTCCGCAAGGTCGTGTGTCTCCCCGTTCTCGTCCATGCCTTTAACATAGTCGCCGGCCTTGAGGTCTTCGCCATCGTCCCACTGGATGATGCCCTTGTCCGTTCCTACCTGTCCGAAGTCCATGCTGATGAGCATGTTCTCCAATGCCTTTTTGATTTTGTTTAGCTTCATTATCTTTTTTCCTTTATCTTTTCGTTTATTTTTTGGAGGAGGTCAAGTATCTCGTCCTCCGTGTTGTCCACCAATGTCAGCCTTTCATTTATCTCAACCGAAAAGCCGTTGATTTTCCCGTCCTTTATCTCTTTCCAAAGGTCGTTGTCCTTGATGTGGTATTCGGCAAAGAGCGAGCCGTCCTCTATGTCCTCGAAGCCTGCGGGACTGATTCCCTTGGCGGTGTCCTTTATGAACATCTGGGCTATCTCCATCTTGTCGGACACGTCATTCGTGCTGTCGTGCTGCGTGTTGTTCACCGCGAATGTGCCCGTTGAGAACATCTTCTGCGAAAGCTGAAGTATGGCTTCCCTCGGAAACACCACATTGTACTCGTAGCCGTCATCCGTCCTCCTGTATATCGGAAAGTCTGCTCTGAGGACACATCCTATCACCCTGTGCCTTTCCTCGTCGGAAAAATCAATTCTCCGCGCCTTGTCGTTCTTGCCGAACTTGATGAAGTCGGATTCCACTGCCGGCATGTCCACCAATGACACGGCAAGTACGCCCGTACCCTTTCCGTCGGTATATTCCACCCTGTAAAGCGGTAATCTCTCCATTTCCTTTTCGTCTAAATATTAATTTTCCGCAATTTTTTCCGATATGCCCTATAAAGCAAAATAAAGCCCCAAGGATTGATTTTCTCAATGTCCTTGGGGGATTTATACGAAAATTGATTTTCATTGCCCTGTAGGGCTTAGAATGTGCTGTTGGTGTCCCTTACCTTGACTTTGTTCTGCATGTTGTTTATATCAACCACAGAGACTGAGTACTGCCTGTTGTAGAGGTTGTCCGTCTCCTCGTCAGTGAGCATGTTCCTTGTCAAGTTGGGATTCCATTCGGACAGTGCGGTGCTGGGAGCCTGTACGGATGCACCTCCGTATGAAGAATCCACGGCAGAGTATGAATCAAATTTCTGCTTGTCGATATTGGCCGCGTTCTGCACTCCTGCCGCAACCACCGCTGCCGCTGCCGCTGCACCCAAGGCCGGGCCTACCAATGGGACGGACGCAAGCGACTGATATGCTTCTATAGAGCCGACCACGGTAGATATGGCGTTCTGCGCCTGCTGCGTCACTTTCCACATCTCGAAGCCCTCCTTTGTCTCCTTGTCTGCCGCATTTCCCAATGTTGAGAGGATGTTTGAGGTTGCAGAGCCGTACTTCTGCATGTTCTGCATCCATTTTTTTCCGTCGCTGTCCTGCTTCTCCATCATCCTGTCGGTGGCCTCCTCAACGTCCGCGATGTTCTGTTTCTTCACCTCCGCCACGGTGTTGTCAACCTCAATGATTTTGTTTCCCGTGGCCGTGATCTGCTCAAGCAGAGCATCCGCCCCCTCGGTGTCCCCGTTGTTCATTGCCGCGTCATATTGCAGGCGCATTTCCTCGATGGCTTCTTTCCTCAGTCTCTGTTGGGCTTCGACCTGCCTTTCATACTCCTCCTCATATATCTTCCTTTCGTTCTTCCATTCCTCCAAGTCCTCCTGCGTGCTTCCTGTGAATTTGCCGTTTCCCGTCCATTCCACGTCCTCCGCATTCTTCACCCTGTTGCCCGTCATTGATGACTGATAGGCTTCCGTGTCCGCCTGCCTTATGCCCGCGTCCGAATTGTCGAATCCCATAAGGCTGTCCAAGTCCTTGTAGAATTCCTCGGTCAGTTGCCTTTGTGCCTGTAGGTTGCCCTTGAAGAGTTCAAGTTCCCTGTCATACTGTTCCTTTCTCTTTCTTATGGCAAGCTCGGTCTGGTCGTCATACAGTCTCTCCTCTATGGCCTTTCTGTCCTTTGCGTTCTGTTCCGCGGTTCTCTTGGCTTCCTCAGCCGCTTTCTTGTCGGCATTGATTTTCTCTATTGCCGAATCCGTGGCGTATTTCTGCTCCACATCCGCGATGCTCTTCTCCACGTCCTCCGCCTGCTTCAAGAGCGCGTTCATCTGCTCGTCCATTTCCTTGATGGCCTTGCGGTTTCCGCTGAACCATGAGCCTGTCTTCAGAAGTCCCGTCTTTGCCACAAGAGCCGCCCTGTCAGCCTTTATCTGGTCTATGGTCGCCTTTATCTCATTTTTCTGTGCGTCAAGAGCCTTTATCCTTTCGTTCTTTATCTCCTCAAGTGATGCACCCTGTGCCGACATCAGCCTTATGTTGTTCTCCAAGAGCGAGTTCTGAGCCGCTATGCTTTCGGATACCTTGTCAGAGATGTGCCTGTATTTCTCCATCTCGTCGTTTGTGCCGAATATGGCCTTTGACACGTCGTCCCAATAGGCGATTAAAGTGCCGAGCGCAACCACGAACAAGCCTATTCCCGTTGCCGCTATTGCCGCCTTTACCCCGTTGAGGGACTTTATGAAGAGCTTGATTTGCTTGATGTTGTTGGAGAAAGTCAATTTTAGGCCGTTCATCGCCTTTCCGAAACCGTCAAGACCGTTGAGGATGCCCTGTATGAGAGACGAGCCTGCCATGAACACGCCCCATATCTTCGCCAAGTCCTGCGATTCCACCCCCATGAGGGCAAATATGCCTATGGTCGACTGAAATATTCCGTTGAGGTTGGTCTGCGCTTCTGCCACAACGCCCATGCGGTCACCGAAGTCGGCCGATGCCCTCTTTGCGTCGTCCATTGAATCTTGGTACGCCCTCTGCATGTTTCCAAGCTCCTGTAGTTTGGCGTTGTATGCTTCAGTGCCCACCTCCAACTTTGCGAGTTCTTCCCTCAACTGCCTTATCTTCTGTCGGCTAGGGCCAAAATATTCCTCAAGTGCTCCGGTATAGTTTCCCACGTTGGCTTGATAGTTGCCTATGCCCTCGTTCAATGTGTTTATCTGCTCCTTGAGGCCTTTGACCTGTTCATTGGCCAACTTCCACTCCTCAGTGTCCGGCGCTGCCGCTTTCCACCTTTCCTTGGCTTCCTTGAGCTTGTTGTTGAGGTCATTGAAAGAGCCTGCCGCACTGTCTATCGACTGTTTCTGTTTCCCCAACGCCTTTGCAAGGATGTCGTTCTTTTTCGTCAGTTGCCCTTGCAGGTCGGATATGTCCTTTCCCTGTTGGAGATACTGTACCATTGTGTCCTTTATGTCCTGTATCTGCTTCTTGAGTTCCTTTACGGACTGCGCGTCCCCCTCTATCTTTATGACCTGTTTGATTTCATTTTCCGCCATGATTGATTTTTCGTGAAAATATTAAATCTCCGTCAGTCGGTCATGAACTTGAACCTAAATGCCGAAAGAATTGATTTTCACCGCCAAAATCCCGTGTGTTCTTCATTGAGGTCGCACTTGCAGAAAAAAAATTGCTCACGAAATTGTTTTCATGAGCAAAAAATAAATGTTTATGACACATCCATTTGAATTTGGTGAAAAGTTAGGAAATTTTATTTTATGGAGTAGTGTCACCTCCGAATTTCTCCTGTCCCTCCGTGTAGTTCCTCATGTCGTTTATCCTTATGAAGTTGCAGAATACGGTGGTGTCCTTGGTCATGTCATACTCCTGTATCTCGTTCAGCATCCACAGCGAATTTCCGTACCAGAAGAAATTGGAAAGGATATGTCTGTCTATGATGAATTTCCTCATATCAACGTAGCACCACATTGACCTTGAATTCACGTTGTACTGGTCGCCTATGAACTTAGCCCAAAATCGGCTGTAGATGCAGGTCGTGTCCGCCATTCCATAATTCGGAACAAACAACTCGACGGGCTTTCCCCATTCCAATGAATGTGTGACGTTCCTCTCCGCGGTCTTCCATCTTGAAAAATGGGGTATCTCCTTAAGGGCTATGGCTATCTTTTCCCCTGCCGCGTTCTCGGTACTCTCAGTGTATAGCCAGCACCTTTCGTCACAAAGCCCGTACATCTCATCCACGTCGTCAGTGAGCATGAAATTGATGTTCCGTCCGTCCTCTCCCACGGGTGTCTCCATTCCCGTGAAGAAGACCAAGCCATAACAGTCATCACCGTTTGAGTTGTCGGCCTGTGCCACCGTAGGCCTGTGTGTCCAGTCCCTGCCCGTCTCTGCCGAATACCACACACTGTTGTTCACCGTCTTGCCTGTTATGTCGAAGACGTACTCTCCGCTCACTCCAATGACCTTGTTTGCCGCGTTTGCCATGTATGACGGCATTTGGTTGCCTGCCGATGTCCTGTAGTACCTGTTGTATGTTGAGAGGGGAGAGACCTCCGGCATTGCGGTATAGGCGTTGTCGGATTCCGTGTCCTCCGTGTCGTTGTTGAAAGGAAAGCCCGTATTCACCCGTTTCTGCCCGTATGCCTTGCCGTACATGGATAGGTACTTTTCAGAGTAGTAGTCCTCCGCGTCAAGTTCCTTGAAGAGGTAGAACCGCTTGTCGAACAATAGGGGTTCGGTCTTGATGTCCTGCGAAAAGTCAATGAGTTCCTCCATGTCTATCTTTTTTCCTTGGCTGAAGTAGGTGTTCCTCGTCATCACCCTCACCGTCTTTGAATTCTTCTCCTTGATCCAGACCAGACCAAATTTCTTTGAGTACGAAAGTACAAAATCAAGGACGGATTTTTCGTCGTCGGAACAAAGGAGAATCTTTTTCGTTATGTGTGCCCCGCTCCTTATGTTCTTCTCGTCCATGACGCTTATTCCACCGTCCATCATGAACTCGAATACACCGTCAAACCATGTGGCCACGTCCTTTGCTTCCTCTCCTGTCCCGTCCTTTGTCACAATGCCGAGACCGTTTGTCGGATGCTCGAACCTCGACGCGGCCTTGCTTGCGGTTATCTCGACTTTGAACTTGTCCGTCTTTGCCCCCAAATTCAATATGAAAGGCACTGACGTGTCGAACTTGTATGTCCCGTCCGCCTGTCTCTTGAAGTTGCCCGTAAGGGTGTTGTTCATCTGTATCTCCCCGCGGTACTCGTTGGTTATGCCCATCGTGTTTCCTTGCCGTATGATGTTGCCGTTCGTGTCATATGCCGTGATGCCTGCAAATATGGCGGTCGAATGGTCGTCATATGACCCCTCTCCCGTGCTGTTGTATATATAGCCTAGGTTGAGGTAGAGTTCGTCGTATCCCTTTGTGGCTTCCTTGTCGAAAGGCGTGAAAATTAATGTTGCGTTCAGATTCACCCTCGTGCTCGTCCTGTCCTCCATAGCCGAAACGTCCGCATAGCCGTCGGAGAATGTGATGCCGTTGGATGAGTTGAAAGCCATTGTCCTTGTCTGTGCGGTCGGCTGCGTGCTTCCTCCGAGCATGATGTCCTGTCCCTGTAGAATGGATGTCGTTATGTCCTTTGTCCCCTGTTCCTCCTGCGGCACTGAAAGCATGGGCAATGTTATGTATGTGTCGTTATAGTACGGATTATTTTCATTGAACCATGCCTTGTCCTTTATGAGGGTGTAGCCGCCATTGTTCTCACCGTAGCCTATCGCGTCGAAAAGCCTTGAAATCTTCAGCGCGGGACGTTGCAGGTAGCTCCTCAAGTCCCTTGCCGCCCATTCGTCCGTCTCCTTGCCCGCATTTACCCCATAAAAGCCGTTTAGGGGCTTCATCGTTATGTCGGTGAAGTCTCCGTTGTCCTTGGTATTTACTACCGCCTTGGAAGCCGAAAAGCCGTCAGACGGGATGCCGTTGAACATCGGCACAAATGTGATGGTGTCCTGCAATGTCGTGCCTGTCTTTATCTGTTTTTTCCAGCAGCCGTAGACGAACTCCTTTGTGATGTCGAAGTCCATTTCATTTTCCTTTCCCCTCGTGTTTCCCCGCTCGTCGGTTATGTGGAAGTTGAGGTCTGCAAGTTTCTTCGTCTCTCCTG
>CYGL01000219.1_pt1 | contig 29597 bp, 60 predicted proteins | sample 485531 | NCBI WGS metagenome assembly CYGL01 (sample SAMEA3497897, study PRJEB9818) | human gut metagenome | reverse complement strand
AATGGTTTCGCCATACAACTTTCGTGCTTTTCGTGCTGTTTGTGTTTTTAAAACATTTGCAAGTTCCGCCGGTGAAGTTGTTGTATCAGCTTCCATCAGGATATGGACATGATCCGATTCGCCATTGATCTCTAGGATGTGAAACCCTCTTTGATCTGCTACATAGTGGATACGTTCATAAACAACATCTTTTACTTTGCCTGTTAAGACTGGATGTCTGTATTTTGTAACAAACACGATATGGTATTGCAATAAAAAGCAACTATGCCGGTTTATATAATAATCTGTATTATCTTTCTTTCGCATGATGTATCTCCTTTACAGCTAAACATATGTTTGGTATAATTATACTATAAAAGTACGATATTTTCAACATATCAGAAAGGAGACAACCATATGGCATACCGTGTGACACAAAGAATCATTTCTTCGGATGATCCGTTATATCCATATTTTGACGATCTGTGTAGAAAGTCCAAGCTGTTGTACAATGCAGCTCTTTTTCGTGTGCGGAATATCTTTACCGGTTATGACAAAGAACATCGGACAGAGAACGAAGTCGAAGTCTTTCAAGAAGTTGCGTTATTACAACGATCTTATCCAAACATGCACATCCGCAGAGTGATCTCTTATACACACCTTGAAAAGATGATGCGTGTCACAGAGAATCCAGATTTCTTTTCCGGACTTCCAAGACAGACAGCACAGCAGATGGTCAAACAGTCAGTCACAGATTTCAAAAACTGGCTTGCTTCTTTAAGAGAATATAAAAAGCATCCAGAAAAGTATCTGGGTAAGCCTAAGATGCCTCGCTATAAGAAAAGTGACCTGACGACTGTGATCATCACAAACCAGGATGCTGTCTTGTATCGGGACGATATCGGGATGTCCTTAAAACTGCCTTTGCAAAAGCAACGCTTGTACTTTTCAAATCTTTCTTCGGATCCTGTATTAAAAGAAGTCAAGATCAAACCGTATTATGGTCGTTTTTTACTCTGTCTGACACTAGAAGAACCAGATGTTGCATTTGATCCTTCCGGATCTCATGTATGTGCCATTGATCTTGGAACAGATAACTTCGCAGCGATCGTATGTGATGATCACTCATACCGCAATATACAAAGGCGGAGCTGTCTTATCCAAGATCCAATGGTTCCATAAACAGAGAGCAAAGTATGTCTCCATCATCACAAAAGGTCATGAAAAGGAGATACATCATGCGAAAGAAAGATAATACAGATTATTATATAAACCGGCATAGTGTCTTTTTATTGCAATACCATATCGTGTTTGTTACAAAATACAGACATCCAGTCTTAACAGGCAAAGTAAAAGATGTTGTTTATGAACGTATCCACTATGTAGCAGATCAAAGAGGGTTTCACATCCTAGAGATCAATGGCGAATCGGATCATGTCCATATCCTGATGGAAGCTGATACAACAACTTCACCGGCGGAACTTGCAAAATGTTTTAAAAAACACAAACAGCACGAAAAAGCACGAAAGTTGTATGGCGAAAACCATTTTTAAAAAAAATATTACTGGAAACCTTAATTTTTTGGTCGGGATAGTTATTTTATTTTCAGTCTGTTAGTGAAAACAGTCTGCACACAATAAAACAGTATATTCGGAAGTCAAGGGAAACGATAAATGTGTCCGTCAGGACGCATTCACCCACGCCCCATATTAAATAATGGACGTGGTAACTCTGCTTAGATTTTATAGATACCCCAAAATAATTTGAAATCGTTTCTGCTAAATCCATACCAATTTTGGAATTTTTCTTTTTCCAAGTGCTGATTGTAGAAGTTGAAACTCCTGTGTCTTTGCAAAAACGATAGGCTGTTATGCCACGTCCTTTTAACAATTTTTCAAAAATTTCATACATAGCGTTGCCCCTTTTTATAAAAAATAATTCGACACAACGAAATAAAACCCTTGACTACCTCGTCTGAACGTGCTAATATACACTTGTAGCTCGGGGGAGCGAGGTAAAAGCGAGTCGGTTTGGCGAGTGACTCGTGAAATCAAGTGATAAATAATTCGTTAATCACAATATATCACTAAACCGAGATAAAAGCAACAGATTTAAGAAGAAAGGAGCAAAAAATTGGTTTATGAAAAATATTGTCAATTAAGAGATAAAAAAGGTATTACGGATTACCGAGTATCGAAAGATACTGGAATGACAAGTTCACTTTTCTCTGATTGGAAAGCAGGAAGAATCAAACCGGGATTAAAAAGTATTAAAACTTTAGCCGATTATTTCGGTGTGACAGTAGATTACTTTTTAGAGGAGAATGAGTAGTGTTAAGAAGAACTAAGAAGCTTAGAAGATAGCAGAAAAGAGGGTGTATATGAATTTTGATGATTTGTTCTACTACCTAAATTACGGCAGAACGAGAAAACAAAAAAAGAGAGACTTAATGTTTTTAAGAACTCTCTTCTTCATACAGCTTATTACTGTGATTATTGCAGTGATAGTAATTGCTATTTGTATATGGATACTATTAGCGAAATAAGAGCAATGATAACAGAAATAACGGACAAAACAGTGTTGAAAATCATAATACCTTTTGTCCAGAACCATTCTTTACGAATTGCTTTGATAAGCTGTTTATCATTTTCTAAAAATTTTAAAATTTCATCTTGAACCTTTTGATTTTTGGAATAGTCAGAAGATTTCATTTTATCAATGGTTTCTTCATCTAGTTTATCAAGATGCGGTAAAGGATTTTTAGACATAGTACACCTCCTAAGGAGATTATAACACAGAAAGGAGTACAGAAATGTACATAGAACCATATTATCTTGGCTTGTTTGTTGGTGCTTTTGGAACTGTTGCAGCAGAAATTGTAATTGTACTTATTAGCAACCACAGAGACAAGAAAAGAAAACAGAAGATGCAGGAGAGATTCAAGGAATCATCCGAAGAGTAAGAAAGGAGCGAGTATGAAATACGATAAGCCAATCATGAGAATGTCAGAACTCGTCAAGATGGGGTTTCCAAGGTCATTCCTTGATGAAGCCTATCGAGAAAGAGGACAGGACTTTGCACAAAAAGGTCCTAAGTCCAATTCTCCTATATTTTTCGATACAGAGAGATTTGAGAAATGGAGAGTAAGAAAGCTAACAAATGAGAACAGAGCAATGCAGAGAGGAGAAATGATATGAGAGCAGGAACAATGATTATGGTTTTAGGACTTGTTTTAACAGGTCCTGGAATCGCACCGTTTGCATTTATGACAGTCTGCACACTCGCAGGTCTGGCAGAAATCGAAATGGAGCGTAAAGGATGGCATTAAAAAAGCACCCAGACGTGCAGGTCTAAAGTGCTTAACAAAAAAGTTTATAAACCGATTATAACAGGAAAAGGAGAATGTGACAATGATTATTACAAAAAAAGAATTTAAAGAGGCGGTTAAAAAAATAATCGTTAATGGAATCAACAACACACGGCAAGAGAATGTAACAGAGGAAAAAAACGCAGAAGCTGACAAAAAGTTAGTAACAGTGTTGACGGACTACTATGAAAAAGTAATTAGAAACATCTTTTGCGGAGATTGTTGGACATACAGTGAAGATGAATTAACTCGTGCTTCAACTTCGGTTTTAGACGATAGAATTTCTAACAACCCAGAACCACTTGCGTTTATGGAAAATATGGTGTGCATTGCAACTACTAGATTACTGATTAACATGTTAGAAGAAAAAATGCAGGAAGAAGAGCCACAGGAAAAGGAATTTGACGTAGAAGAGATTCTTAAAGAAGCAAAGAGGTGTGAGTAGTCATGATTATCGCAGGATACAAAAATGAATACGGAACAGTAATCCCTATGGAAGATGCAGATGATTATATTAAGAAGAGAATTAAAGGGAATGAAGAAGATAGAGAGTGGTTTATTGACTATATGTGGGAAATGCTCGAAAGCAATATGGATGAACTCACAAAACTTAGAGAAGCATTTTTTGACGATGTATGCAGTGACAAAGAGGTCGATGAACAAGGAAATTACCTTAGCTGCATTGAGGAATATATCGAAGAATAGGAGATTGAAAATGGATAAATTATATGAAATCAAAAATGAACTTAATGAATTATTATTAATGGCTGATGAGCAGGGACTATCACTTGATGATATTAAAGACACTATGGACGGAATCGAATTTGAGTTCGAGGAAAAGGCTGATTCCACTGCAAAGATGATTAGAACTCTGATAGCTAATGCTGATGCAGTGAAAACAGAGAAAGACAGATTAGCAGACAGAGAGAAAGCATTGCGTAACAGTGCAGACAATCTGAAAAAATACCTTGAAGCAATGATGTTAGAGGTAGATAAGAAGAAATTTAAAACACCGCTGTTTAGCTTTAATATTCAGAAGAACGCACCAAGTGTAAAGGTAGAAGTTGAGGAATTATTACCGAAGAAATACTTAATTCCACAGCCAGACAAGGTTGACAAGAAACAGCTTCTTAAAGACTTGAAAGCAGGAGTTATTGAAGCGAATGAAAACATGAGACTGGTACAGACGGAAAGCTTAAGAATTAGATAGGAGATAAGGATATGACGATACATGAAAAAATGATGAAGATTCAGACAACATTGAAAGCACCTAAGAATCTGTTTAACTCTTTCGGTAACTACAAATACAGAAATGCAGAGGGAATCTTAGAAGCGGTCAAGCCGTTACTTGCAGAAAATAAATTATCTATGTACATATCTGATGATGTGCAGGCGGTTAATGATCGGGTGTATGTCAAAGCCACAGTTTCTATCTTTGACATTGAGACAGGCGAAAGTGTTATGGCTACGGCATCCGCAAGAGAAGCACTCAATAAAAAAGGTATGGACGATTCACAGATAACAGGAACGGCATCATCTTATGCACGTAAGTATGCCTTAAATGGAATCTTCTTATTAGATGATACAAAAGATGCAGACACAGACGAAAACCAGAAAGAACGTACTGCAAGAGCTAATAAGCAGGAACAGGAAAAGAACAAAGAAAAACTTGATCAGATGAAGATTTCTCTTGTAAAGCAGAAAACATTATTGGATTTATGCGAAGATGAAAAGTTTGACATCAATAAGATTTTGAAGTCTTACAAACGTGAATCTATCAAAGATATTACAGAGGGGCAGTACAAGTACATTGTAGCCAATAAAGACAAAGAGAGTGTCAGAAAGCTGTGGGCAGTTGATGGAGACTAAAGCAAGAATCCATGACATTTCTATTGATTTTGAAACTGGGAAACAGGTCATTTCTCTCGTATGTGAAAAAGACATACGAGGGGAATATGACCGACTAAAAGACAAAGAATGTCGGCTAAAGGTTGTTCAGTACCGTGAGGGCAGGAGTTTAGATGCCAATGCATACTTTCACGTATTGGTTGGAAAGATTGCAGAAGTAACGGACAACAGCAAGGTATACATAAAGAACAAACTCATAGCAGAGTACGGACAGCATGAGATTATAAACGGTTCTCTTGTATCACTTCCATTGGACAACGATATAGAGGTATACGACCTTGAATTTTGCCATCTACAACCGACAACCCAGACAACTACCAATAAGGTAGGAAAGTTATTCAGAATCAATTTAGTGATGCGTGGGAGTCATACCTACGATACAAAGGAAATGTCTGAATTGATTAAAGGAACTGTTGCAGAAGCAAAAGAGCTTGGAATTGAGACAGCAACACCGCAGGAGATAAAAGAAATGGAAGAAAGGTGGGGACTTAAGATTGAGAAAGAAAAAGTCAATCATCGTTGATGATATGGAGCATTGCTATTTATGCGGAAGTCCTAACGTAGAGATACATCATTGTTTGCACGGAACGGCAAACAGGAAGAAAGCAGATAAGTATAATTTAGTGATTCCATTATGTAGAGAACATCACACAGGCGGTAAACAGTCAGCACACTTAAATAAGAACTACGATCTAATGTATAAGAAACTGGCACAGAAAGCTTATGAGAAGCACGTAGGAGACAGGGAATCATTTAGAGAGGAGTTTGGTAAGTCATGGCTGTAACGTACACAATTCAAGGCAGGTTGGACGGATTAAATGCTTACGTTAATGCTTGCAGGACTAATCCTTATAAAGGGGCAAAATGCAAGAGAAGTAATCAGAAAATCTGTAGATGCAGCATCCCTTATGAATTGAGGGAAAAAGGCAGAGAAATAATATTCCCTGTTCGTGTAGAAATTACATGGTACGAAAAGGACCGCAGACGTGATCCTGACAATATTGCATCGGCTAAGAAATACATCTTAGACAGCCTTGTAGAAGCAGGAGTGTTCCCAGATGATGGTTGGAAATATGTAAAAGGATTTACAGATAACTTTGAGATTGACAAAAAAAGACCACGGATAGAAGTGACTATCCATGAAACCAAATATCCATAAGATTAAGCAGGAGGGCAGTGAATGAACATAAATATAAATACTGACTGGGAATGGTACGAAAACACAAATGTATTTAGATTGTTCTATCATTGCCTGCTACATACCAATTTGGAAGATAGAAGATACTGCGGAAAAGAAATCAAGGCAGGGCAATTCGTTTCTTCGATAACGAGAATCAGTGCAGAGACAGGTTTGACAGAATCGCAGGTCCGAACAGCACTTAAGAAGCTAAAAGATACTGGGTACATATCCACAAAAAGCACAAATAAATACACGATATACACAGTTAACGACTACGAAAAGTACATAGATTGTGGACAAGTTGTAGAAGCAACTGCCAAGGTTGAAAATGGAACAAAAATGGAACAACCAGTGGAACGAAAAATGGAACAAACAGAGGAAAAAGTAAAAGAAACTTGCGAGAAATCAAACAAAAAAGCAATCAATGAATGCTTTGAAAAACTCTGGAAACAGTATCCGAATAAACGTGGTAAAGGGCAGGTATCCGATGCTAAGAAAAAAGTATTGTACCAGATAGGAGAGGAACACATACAGAGGGCATTGAAACGGTATCTGGATGGGTTAGAAAAAGATGTTTCATGGAGAAAGCCACAGAACGGAAGTACATTCTTTAATTCTGGTTACGTGGATTATCTGGACGAGAACTACGAAAAACCACAAGAACCGAAGCCACAGCGGAATCCTGCAAGTGTCTTAGAGTGCGAAAGAGACTATGACTTTGATGATTTAGAGATGAAGATGATGCAGAAGCAATTAGAGTAAGGAGTGATAGAAAATGTACCAAATGAGTTTTTTTAGTAATGAGATAGCTTTAAGAAGCTCTTCCATTACTAAGCAGACTAGAAGAGAATCACACAAAAAGGTTAATAAAGAAGCAATACATATTTTAATTCTTGAACAGCTCGAATACGGAGCAATGACAGCACGAGAGATCGCAACGGTGTTGTATAAGCACAAAAAAGTATTAGAACCGACAAGGCAGCAGGTACAACCACGATTGACAGAACTAGTGCAGGACGGACGTATTGAGGTATGTGGCAAACGACACGACAGTTTGACGGACAGAAACGTGGCAATCTACAGAAAGGTGGCTAAAGATGGGGTATAAAAAAATAAGCAAAGCTCTTAAGAAGAAAATTCTTAAAGAGGTAGAAGAAACGAAAGAGGTTACTTCTGTTGCGAAAAAATATGGAGTAGACCCATCGAGCATCTTCAAGTGGAAAAAATACGGTATCGAAGCGAAGCGAAGAGAGTACACAAAAGAGTTTCGTAAACAAGTTGTCAAAGAAAAAGTAGTTAAAAAGCTACATGTACAGAAATGTGGAGCAATTTATGGAGTACCTGGTTATCTTGTTAGATTCTGGGAAGATGAACTTGTGGAAGAAGTCAAAGAAGAGATTAGACAAAGCCGATTCAAGAAGCAACATGGACGAAGATTCATTCATGTAACGTCACACAGTGGTTACTGGAAATAAGAAAAGGAGATTAAAGAAATGAAAAAATTTGAATTAACAACAGAATTTATTACTAATTTTTTAGGAACTAAGTTATTCAGAATTAAAGCTCTTGTAGAGTTTGGAGACGTAGAAAAAGGAGAGTTAGGTGGTTTTGTAGAGAAAGAAGAAAATCTGGATCATGCTGGAGATGCATGGGTATATGGCAATGCAAGTGTATCTGACGATGCAAGGGTATCTGGCAATGCAAGGGTATCTGGCAATGCAAGTGTATCTGGCAATGCAAGGGTATCTGGCAATGCAAGGGTATCTGGCAATGCAAGGGTATATGGCAATGCAAGGGTATATGACGATGCATGGGTATATGGCAATGCATGGGTATATGACGATGCAAGGGTATATGACGATGCATGGGTATATGGCAATGCATGGGTATATGACGATGCAAGGGTATATGACGATGCATGGGTATCTGACGATGCAAGGGTATCTGGCAATGCAAGTGTATCTGGCAATCAGATGTACGCAACAGTAAAAGGTTTCGGAAGTGAATACAGAAACACAACATTTTTTGTTACTAAAGACGGAAACGTTTGTGTAAACTGTGGATGCTTTAGCGGTACATTAGACCAATTCAGAGAAAAAGTAAAAGAAACACACAAAGATACTAAGTACGCAAAAGAATATTTAAAGATTGCGGACCTTATGGAAATGCACTTTAAGGAAGAATTAGAAAAGATTAAGAAGTAATAACTAAATAATACTTTTCTGGTTTGATTCTCTGTCTAAGTAACTGTAAATAATGTTTTTTGTATTTTCAGATTCTTCCATTTTTCATCTTTATTGGGCAGAGACTCAAGCCAGAAAAGGCTTGTTGCACAGGATTTTTATATACCACACGAACAATTAAATAAGAATCCTAGCAACGCATAAGTACAATATAACTCGCTATTGTATAAGTCATGATTTCCCCTGCTATTAACGGCAGGGGAGAGAATGGACAGTAAAGGAGAAAGAAATGAAATTTAAGTTTGAAAAAGAATTAGATTATATTGTTGGGCATTTAAGATATGGACACATCGAGGGAACTATTGAAGCAGACAGTTTAGAAGAAGCAAAAAAGAAGTTAGAGGAATACGAGAAAGAAGATTTACTCTGTGATTACGGGGAAGTAGTTATTGATGATTATAGCTGTGAAGGCTTTGAAAAGAGCAGCACACCGGCAAGAATTATAGAGGATGAATAAAAGGATGTGATTTTTCATGGATTTAGAGAAAATGAAGCAAAAATTCAAAGATCATAAGGCTACATTTACAGATTATGGGAACATAAAGATATTAGATTTTAAAAAACCTAATAGTACAGAGTATAGAATCAGATTTCTTTTTGAAGAAGATTATTACAGACTGCATATTTCAGGCGATTTAGGTCAGTTGGTTGCAACTAATTATCGCAATATGTGTTGGAATGGATTTAAAGATTTTGTAGATAACGTTGGATATTTCAAAGAAAAGATAGACTGCCTTGACAGACATATTTTCTTATACGATCAAGAACAAGCAGAAAAAGATATTGCACAATATATAGAAGAAAATGATCTTTATTTTGAAATTGATGACGATTATCCACAATTTAAGTCAAAAGAAGAAATAATAGATGATTTTTTATCAGATGTACTCTATGACTTTTCGGAAGAAACAGGAATTGGAAGTTATGGGCACGAAGCGTTTACAGATATTGATGAAAGTGTTTTTGAAGTTATAAATGACTTTGGGAAAACATCAACAGGAATACTTGAACTGTACATGTTAGTTTTCAAGTTAGCGAAAGAACAGTTGGATAGCAAATAAAAATGTAGGAGGAAAGAATATGATTTCAAGAAAAACAACAACAGATTTCTTAAGCAAGCTTCTTTGTAGAGAAAAGTTGACAGGAATCGGAAAGCATTATTCACGAGAGGTAACTGTAGATTGTGGAACAGGCAAAGCGAAAAGAGTTGATTTCATGCAGTTTGCACCAGGTGGGCAGTGCAGTGTATCAGCTTTAGAAAAAGGCATTTTTATTTGCTATGAAATTAAGAGCTGCAAAGAAGATGTTTACAGCGGAAACGGACTTAATTTCTTAGGAGAGAAGAACTATATTGTTACAACGTTAGAGTGTGGCAAAGAGTTATTGACAGATATTAGGTCGGGAAAGTTAAAGAAATACATACAAGAGTATTATCCAGATTCATCTACAAACTTTGGAATAATGGTAGCTGTCAGAGGTGCAAAAGATGGATTTTATGACGGAGAAATAGCAGCAGATAGTGATGTTAATAAATGGTATTTAAAGACGATTGTTAATTGCAGGACAGGCTTAAGAAGAAAAAGCATGACAGAACTGTTGTTTTGTATGCTAAGAGCAAAAGGAGATTGACATGGACGTTATCAAACAAATAGATTACATGGTTGCTTGCCTAGAGATGGCAAAAGAAGAAATCAATTACAAAAAGCGGTATGAAATGAAAATAAAAATAAGAGAGGATAACGACTGGAACTGGTATGAGAGAAACAGAACACCAAACAATGCACTGATTAAAGAGAATCTTAGAAATGTTGGAAGAACAGGATTTAAGCTTGCAAAAGATTTAGAGGTGGGAGAATGACTAAAAATGAAACAATAACAATAAATGAAATAATAACACAGAGATTTCAAAGCCACTTATATAATTGCATAAAAGAGTCAAATATTCCTGCTATGCAATTAAGCGTAAGTTTTGACAGAGAAAAGGCATATATAAAAGACAAAAAAGCAGGACGTATCGTTGGAGAAGTTGATATGAAGATTACTATGGAACGATATGAACCTAAAAAAATGACAAGAAGTGAAGTGGAAAAAGCTATACGTGCTTATTGCAAAGAAAGTTGTGAACCATGTAAAGAACGTAAATGCTACGAAATGTGTGTAAATAAGATGCCGTTTGCATGGTTAAGCAACGAGGGGCTACAAGAATACTATGAATTTTTTTATGGAATCAAAGTGGAGGTAAAGGAATGACAAGAGAACAGATGATAGACACGTTAGAAAATTATTGTAACAAAAATATATGTGACAGTTCATGCGAGTTTGTACATGATTGTAAAAGAAAAGATTTTTCGGAAATGTCCGAAGATGAATTAAAATTGTGCGTAGAAAGGATTACTGAAACAATCGAAATTAACACAAAAACACAAAATACGTGTGAATCGGCAGGGAAAAGAATGGAGCAGGTAAAAGCTTTAAAAGAAGTAACAAGAATGACTTATCCTAACACCATGACGAATGTAATTCCGATTAAAGAATTTGTAAAAAATATTACAGATAAAGGTTGCATGGTGGAAATAATAGAACACAAAACATCAATAACTGAAAAATATTATACTGTGATTATCTATAAAGAAGTGGAGATAAAAGAATGATACTAAAAATCTTACTTGTTATCGTTGGTATTTTCTTAGGACTGGTAGTAAGCGGTTTCTGCCAGTCCGCTAAAGCAAGAGATACGATCACAATGACGTTAGAAGATTATGAGCATATCGGAGCAGTTTTTAACAGCCTACCGATAAGAGAACGGCACAAAAATCTTAAAGAAAAAGACGTTGCGTTATATAGATGTCCTAAATGTAAAAGTTATGTAGCGGAATGGACAGAAGTTTGTGAGTGTGGGAACCGGTTAGACTGGGGAGAAAGTGAGGACTTAAGTGTTAATAAGAATTAGCGATGCAAAGGTTGTAAATATACAACAGGCTACTGGTTTATATATTGCAAAAACATCTAAAGGATATGAAATACGGTGCAATATGGCAGCCTACGAATACGTAATTGAAAAATGTACAACAAGACAGTATGCAGTAGCTGTATTAGATAAGATACTTAATCAGTACGACAGAGGACAAAGGGTTATCAAGTTATAAAGGAGTGTTATAAATGAACGGTAAAGAATATCAAGTAAAGGCAATGCGAACTAATGACGGATTAGGAATAGAAAGAATAATGAATATGGCTGATAATTTAGAACAGGGAGTAGAGGACAACGTACCAGACACAGGGATTGACTTGGGTGGAATTATCAACGGCTTATTCGGATTATCTGGAGAAGTTGGAGAACTTACTGACATGGTTAAAAAATGGATATTCCATGAAAGTAATTTTGACGAGAAACACGCAAAAAAAGAACTTGGGGATGTAATGTGGTATGTTGCTATGATTTGTGAATCATTTAATTGGTCGTTGGATGAAATTATGCAAATGAACATTGAAAAATTAGAGAAACGTTATCCAGATGGATTTGACGTTATCAAAGCAAATAACAGAAGTCCAGAAGATGTATAAAGTGGGGGCGTTATTATGAGAGGGAAAGATAATCCGTGCTATGGGTGCACAGAAGCCACAGGAAGAGCTTATAACTGCCATACCCTATGTGACGGATATAAACAGTTTCAAGACGATTGTAAGGAAGAAAAGAACGTTATCAAAAGGAAAAATCCATATTACAAGTCGTTATCTAAAGAAAAATTTATGAAACGGAATGCTTTGAACAGGAACAGGAGGGGAAGAAAATGATCTATAAAAAACCAGAAAAGTTAAATAAACATATTATCAAAAATACACTAGATTTTTATGATTGTGTCACAGCAACAGTGCAAGAACAAATAGTTGTAATGGCTTTAAAAGAACTTTTAGAGTATAGAGAGACAGGATTGACACCAGATAAGATTAGAGAAATGGACAAGATATATTTAGAGAAGTGCCAACAGGTTAATAAACTGACGTGTACCTGCGAAATGTACGAAAGGATGGCTAAACATGAATAAGCAAGACTTATACACCCTATGTACATTAATACCGCCTATGGATGATTACAGCGGTCACAATATGTATCTATGCGGTAAACGTGACGGATTCAATGAGTGTGTGCAGACGTTAAAAGAAAATCTGGAAAGCATCAGCGAGGAGTAGGGACATGAACAGTGATCAGTTTCAAAAGTGGATTGACGAACACGGGACAGGGCAGAGAGAAAACAAGAGCTGCAACGGTATAGATTGGGTACTTGTTACCATGAAAGATACGTGGATAGCCTTATTCGAGTACGTGAACGGCTCATATATCCCTTATATCCAGTGCAAGGATAAAGAACATGTATTAAGTTGTATAAATCTCTTAGAATGTCCGCCGGTGCCTTTTGACGTGATATAAAAAAGAGCCGTAGGTTAATTCCTACGGCTTATTCTATGCGTTCAAATACAAATTTCTTAATGATTCATTATCTGGATAATCTAAATCTAACCACTTGTCAAAAGCTTCTGGATTTCTCTTTTCTAGTTCATCCATAATCCAACCACGAACCATGGATAATTCGAGGCTGATTGGTACATCTTCGGTCATGTCAAATTCTTTTATAAGTTGTTCGGTTGATAATCTGCTTAACATGGCTCTTGCGTTCTTTTCTGCGTTCTTAGTCATATTTCCCAACTTTCTACCCTCGTAACCTCCGGGGTGGGTGGTGTATGTTATGCAGGTATTACAAGACTGTCACGATCAGCCTTGACAAGACGATTTTTATTAAGCCTATCTTTCCACTGCTCAACAAGTGACTCATGGAGCTTCAATGCTTCTTGCTTGCTGTAAGTTGTATAAGAATCAATTTCTTCAAAATCATCCATATACATTACAACGGTTTGGTATTCGTGTAATACTTCCACATAAGCTGTGGAAATATTACATTCTGTTTGATGTAACCAAAATTTGTGTCTTGCGATTACTTTATTCATTTTCAATCCCTCCTAAAATCTTTTTACAAGCTTCTACATATCCGTCTGGAAGTGTTTCAGTGTTCATCTTCCCACCGTTTGCTCTCCATTCGAGATATTTTTTAACTTCTTCTTTTTCTTCTTCCAGTTCGTAAATAAATTCTTCGTAGGAAACGAAGTCCTCATTTTCGACTAACTTTTCAATTTCTTTTCTTAATTCTTTCATCTTCTTTTCTCCATTTTAAATGCTTTTCGTTTATCTTTAACTAGAGTATAAATGATTTTAGTTTAAATGTCAATGGTAAAAATAAACTTTTTTCGTTTGACATATGATATATTTTAAATTATAATGATTTAAAAACAGAAAAGAGGTGTGGTTGATGGAATACAATATAAACTTTACTTACAAGGACAACAAGCAATTAAAAGAAATCTACAAAGAACTACTAAAAAGGAACGGCATGACAATGACAGAAGCGTCACAGCTCTTAGGATTGTCAACACCGCAGCAGCTAAACAACAAATTTAATAATAAAAAAGTATCCTTAAGTGATTTAAAGGATTTTTTGGGTATAATGGGATATGATTACGAGATAATAATAAAAAAGAGATCTGGGAGCTTTTGAGTTCTTCCAGATCTCTTTTACTATGCAATTTTTGAAACATTGGAAGTCTTTACTTTTTCGCTTCCATATTTTTTCTGAATATCCTCGAAAGACATTTTCTTCTTATACCACTTTCCAGATGGTTCAGTTGAGAAGTGCCACTTTTTACGATTCTTAGACCACTTAAAGCCTAACTTCTTTAGCTCTTCTTTGTACGGGAATGTATTACCGTCTACCCATATCCAAGAGCCTACCACCTCGATATTGACACCATCGAAAGAAACAATATTATTGATTACATTTCTTAAGGCTTTCGTCTGCCTTATAATCAAATGTATTTTTCTTTTCTTCTTCTGGTGTCTTGCCCTGCCTTGAACATGTCAAACAGTTTCTTGTATTCGGCTGTAATCTCTTGACATGTAACAACGTCTCCGCCATTGTCTGGGTGATTGGCTACCATTAATTTTTTGTATTCTTTTCTTGAGTTGCTGTAAGTTTTTGGCTGTAAAATATTTCATGATAACACCTCCTAAATTGTCTAGCAGAGACTTATAAAATCTCTTGCTAAGCTAATAACTTGTGATTCTGATAAATTATCCATAACGATTTCATCTCCTTTGTGAAGTTCAAATCTGTCTGGAAAAGTTCCGAACCATCCGTCAAACTGATTGTCAATGTAGTATCCTTTTGATTCTAATTTTTTGATTGCTTCTTTCATCTTATTATCTCCTTTTCTGATTGCTTTGTTCTCTTGATTTACTTTTATTATATCACTTTAAAAAGTTATGTCAATAGGAAATATCACTTTTTTTGATAATATTTCTCTTGACGTGGAAAGACTATATAATATATAATGTAGTAAATAGGAGGTAATGAAAAATGTTAAAGTACAAAATTGATGTATACGATGCACTGCAAAGAAAAGGATTTACAACATATAAGGCTAAAACTACTAATTTACTTAGCCAGAACACGTTAAATAAGATAAAGAACGAGGATACAGCTATAACACTAAAGGCTTTAAATGCTGTATGTAACATATTAGAAATGCAACCGGGGCAACTACTGGAATATGTAAGAGATGAAGAGGATGAAAAAAAGTTGAAAAATTTATAAAATATCACTTTACAAAGTTATAAAGATATGGTAAGATAAAGACAGTTAAAGGAGGTGAGAAGCAGATGGACGATAAAAAGAAAAAGCCCGATAAAGACTGGTTGAGACAGTCAATAACGGACTTAATCATAGGAATTATCCTAATTATCATTGAAAAGTTATTAAGTTAACTTTTCAAGGGAGGGCGAAAGCCCTTCCGTAACTTAAGTATAACACAATCGTTCATCTGTGTAAATTATGTTACACAAATTAGGAATATTTTTTATTACAATAGGAATTATAAAGTTAATTATTTATTTAACTACTAAGAAATGCTAATAGTATGTACACCTTATAAAAAGAGTGTACACACGACACCTACTGACTATGGTATAATTATCATATAGATAATAGCCATAGTCGAGAGGTGTCTTTTTTGATTGTAAATAAACTAAAGAACTGTTGTAATGATTGTGTATACTGCGAGATTATGACGGAGACGAAAAGAAGAGCTATCCCAGACAATAAAACAGAAGTTGTCCTAGTGAATATTAAGTGCAGTCATATGTGTGTATGCGGTAGATACAAGAAAGAGGTGCAGGATGGAAGATAAAAGCCTGTGCTGTGCAGGATGCAAGAATACATTATCTGACAGAGGGATTATGTACTGCACTAAGGATAACGGCAAGAGATTGATAAGAGACAGATACTTGACTGTATGTGATGATTACAAGACAGCAGGACCGACAACAAAGGTATATGAAAGGACGTGAGACGATGGGAGCAGGTGGAAGACCTCCTAAATATAAAAGTGTAAAAGAAATGCAGAAGAAGATAGACGAATACTTTGAAAGCTGTGAGGGAAAACCATTAGTCATTAATGGGGAACAGCAGTACAACAAACAAGGGTATCCAATCATCCTTGACAGAAAGCATCCTACGATAACAGGATTAGCACTTGCGTTGGGATTCAGTGGCAGAAGTGATCTACTGTATTATCAAAAACATAAGAAAGACAGTGATAAGTTTTACGACACCATCACGCGTGCGAAGAGTAGAGTTGAAGCACAGATGGAAGAAAGTTTGTTCCACAAGGACAGCTCGAACGGTGCACAATTTGCACTGAGAAATAACTTTAAAGATTGGGATGCAGACAAGAAGCAGGAAGAGAGTAAAACAGAGGGAATCACGATCGTGAACAATATCCCTAGAGAGTAAAGGAGCGGTTACATGGTTAATCTAACAGATGTGATTGCTCCATCTTTTTATAAAGTGCATTGGGACATACAAGACGGTAAGCATACCTATTACGACTTATACGGTGGTCGTGGGTCAACGAAATCTTCTTTTGTTGGTGTAGAGATTCCGTTGGGAATGATGCAGGATGCCAACAACGGAGAATATACAAATGCAGCAATCTTTAGAAAAGTAGGTAATACCCTAAGAGATTCAGTGTTTGAACAGATAGAATGGGCTATAGATGCCTTGGGTGTAAGTGATCTGTGGGAATCTTCCAAAAGTCCACTACAGCACGTATACAAGCCGACAGGGCAAAAGATAATCTATAGAGGACTGGACAAGGCTAAAAAAACAAAGTCTATAAAGGTATCTAAAGGATATATCAAATACCTATGGTTCGAGGAATTAGATGAGTTCGCAGGTATCGAAGAGATTAGAACGGTGCAACAGTCTGTATTACGTGGCGGTTCTAAGTTTGTAGTATTTAAGACATTCAACCCACCGATTAGTGTCAATAATTGGGCAAATAAGTATGTAGCAGAAGCGAGAGAGGACAGTTTTCGACACAAGAGTGACTATACAACAGTTCCTGTGGAATGGTTAGGACAGCAGTTCATAACCGATGCAGAATATCTAAAAGAAACGAATGAACGAGCATACAAGCATGAGTATCTGGGAATCCCTGTAGGACTGGGTACAAACATCTTCGAACTTCTGGAAATCCGCACGATCACAGACGAAGAAATCGCAAGGCAGGAAAGAATCTATCAAGGGCAGGACTGGGGATACTATCCAGACCCGAAAGCATTTGTACGTTGTGCATATATGCCTGCATCACAAAAAATCTTGTGCATAGACGAGTTGGGCGGTCAAAAAATCCGCAACACTGCAATGTCACAGATGATTATAGGTAAGGGATACAACGACTATAGTATTAGTTGTGGAGCTGACGAGATAGAAAGCATCTTAGACTTTAGAGATGCAGGACTTGTGGCGAACAAAACGAATGTATATCCGGGTAGCCGAAAGTATAGTTATGAATGGCTACAGTGCAGGACCTTAGTCATAGACCCTGCGAGAACTCCACGGCTGTATGAAGAGGTAATAAGCTACGAGCATGAAGTAGATGAAAACGGAGAAATCAAGGCAGATTATCCAGACGGCAACGATCATTTCATTGATGCATTAAGGTATGCGACAAGTCCAATGAGCATGAGGCGTGGCGAGAGTGCATAAAGGAGATAAAAACAATGATGATAAATCTAAAAGATGTAACTTGTATACAAATTGGAAATGTAATGTTAGGCATCGAGAATATAGAAAAAATATCTATCCATAATGGTGGGGTTTGTCTTACGATTAATGGAGATTTGATACAAGGAGATATAGAAACAAAAATCGGAAACGTTAAACTGATAGCGGTGGAATAAATGGGTATATTTAGCAGAATGAAAGAGATATTAAGTAACCTTTTTAGACAAAAGGCAAGAGACGATTTTAAAGTTAATACTGTAACATCTTTGGAAATGCAGAGGACAGTAGAAAAATGTATGTATATCTATAAAGGTATGCCATACTGGTTAGATGATGATGAACATATCAAGACTGTTAATTTTGCAAAAGCTGTTTGCTCGGAAATGGGGCGTCTTACAACATTGGCGATAGGAATAACTGTTGACGGTAGTGCAAGAGCTGACTGGTTACAGAAACAAATTAACAAGGTGCTTGGAGAGATAAGGCACTGGACAGAATTTGCGTGTGCATACGGTACTGTAATACTTAAACCAAACGGCAAGAGTGTAGACCTTATAACTCCTAAAGATTTTATTGTAACAGATGAGAGTAACGGAGAGATTCAAGGTATTGTGTTTATCAACAGGGAAGTGTCTGGGGATGGTAGAACATACTACACAAAACTTGAATATCATCGTTATATCGAAGATGTGTATCAGATAACTAATCGTTGTTATGCTTCTAAAGATGCAAATGATACAGGAAAGCCTATAGACATAGACGAGACACCTTGGAAAGGCGAACTTGAAGATGTAGGACTCGCAAACTTAGATGGTAAACGATTATATGGAGTGTTGCGGACACCACAAGCAAATAGTGTAGATGAGGATTCAAGTCTTGGATTACCTATCTTCTATGATGCTATAGAAGAATTAAAGGATTTAGATATAGCATACAGCAGAAACGCAACAGAAATTTTTGATAGTAGGCGAATGGTCCTTATTGATTCTGACAGGCTCATGGAAAGTGGTGCACCTGTGAAAGATATGCAGGCAGGTGTTGAACGAAACAAGAAGCGTTTAAAATTACCAGAATACGTCAAAAACGTAAATGGCACTGGAATGGATGGATTTTATCAAGAAGTAAATCCATCCTTGAATACATCTGCAAGAATAGAGGGTATCAATGCATTGTTAAGCCAAATTGGATATAAATGCGGATTTTCCAATGGTTACTTTGTATTCAATGAAAAAACAGGTATACAAACAGCTACATGGGTAGAAGCAGATCAGCAGAGAACTATTCAGACGGTTAAGGATATGAGAGATAAATTACAAAAGTGCATGAATGAGTTAATAAATGCACTTAGTATATTTGCAGATTTATATCAATTATCCCCTGTTGGAACGTATGAAATAGTGTTTGACTTTGGGGATATTACATACAACGAAAATGAGGACCGATCAAGATGGTATAGCTTTACTGTTGCAGGAAAAGTCCCATTCTGGTATTACTTAGTCAAATTTGAGGGATTTAGCGAAGAAGAAGCGAAAGCATTAGTAGCAGAAGCACAGCCGAAAGAACCAACCATTTTTGGTGCAGACGGAGAGGAGTGAAAGCATGGGGAAGAACAGGATTGAAAAATATCTCGCACACCTTAGTGGCGAAGATGTAAAACTACCCGAACCATTTACAAAACAAGAAAAGCTGGTGTATAGCATCTGTAAAAAGGGAGTTACAGGCAGTACAGAAACAGATAAAACATTAACGCAAGAGGGCAAGCCTGCGGATGCGGCAGCAGTTGGGAAAATGCTAGATGCAACACTAATGGCAAAAGACCCCGAAGAATAGGCGGTGGGATTATGCTAACGCCAGATTACTTATGGTATGTGCCAGAAAAAGCAGAGAAGCAGGCGGAAGAACTGCATAATAAGATTGTATCCGTCATTATCGAACGAATGATGATAAGGCTAGGACGTGGCGAAGATTACCTTTTTACACCTATTGACAAGTGGCAAATGGATGTATTGCAGGATGCAGGGTATATCTTGCAGGCGGTACAGAAAGAGATTGCACAAACAACAAAGATAAGCATTGATACAATCGCACAAACCATGAAAGAAGCAGGTATAAAGGCTATAGAGTGGGATGATGCAGTGTATAAAAAGGCAGGTCTTGAACCAAAACCACTCGGGGAAAGTCCTTATCTACAACGATTGTTGCAAAGGAATTATGAAAAGACAAAGGGAGAGATGCATAACTACACCGGTACAATGCCGAACGCCTGCCACGATAACTACATAGATGCAGTGGATAAGGCATATAGCCAAACCGCAAGCGGTACAACGAGCTACACAGAAGCGGTCAAAGAAGCTGTTAACGACATTATAGACAAGGGTGCAGACGTAACGTATCCTAGCGGTCGCAGAGACAGCATAGAGACAGCTACAGCGAGAGCGGTCCGTACTGGTGTAAGTCAGATGGCAGCAGATATTACAGACGCACGTATGGACGAGATGGATTGGGATATTATCCTAACATCGGCACATCTGGGAGCCAGAATTGGAAACGGTGGGGATAACTTAACCAATCACTTCTGGTGGCAAGGCAAGTTTTACAGCAAAAGCGGTAATGACCCAAGATTTCCGCCTTTTTCGGTCTGCGGTATGGGAAACGTGCAAGGAATCCATGGGGCAAACTGCCGACATAGTCACGGTCCGGGGGATGGAATAAATAACCCATTCGAGGACTACGACAGCGAAGAGAACCGCAAAGAATACGAGAAGAGAAAACGACAGCGAGAGCTTGAAAGACGTATTAGAAAAACAAAACGGCAGTTAATCGGTATGAAAACAGCAGTGGACAACGCAAAGGACGAAGCATTAAAACACGAGCTTGACATGGAGTATCAAAAAAAGGCTGCACTGTTGCAAAAACAGAATCAAGCCTATAAAGATTACTGCAAGCAGAACAATCTTAAGACACAAAACGAAAGACTCAACACCGCAGGATGGGGCAGAAGTCAAGCATCATCCGCTAGAGGTGCAGCGACTAGGTATAATAACGCACGAGGTAAATAATTTGGAAACTATTAATCAATTCATGGTTGCGTGTGGGTGGATTATAACCATCGGGGGAGCTGTAGGCGTATTGTACAAAGCCTATAAGCATTATAAGAAGCCTACGGACGATTTAGAGCAACGTATAACGTCAATAGAGACGGATATAAAGGACATTAAGCAGAAGCTTAACAGTGACTACAACGCAATTAACAGCCAACAGGACGATGTTAATTTAGTTATGAAAAGTATGTTTAACTTGATTGAGAACAAAATCACAGGGAACAACATCGAGGGTCTAAAAAAAACAAGAGACGAGTTAATAAACGCACTGACAACGCACGAAAAGTAAAGGAGAATAAAGAATGAATTTTAAAGAAGCATTTAAAGCAATGAAAGCAGGAGATAAAGTAAAACTTCCATCATGGGGTGGTTTCTGGTTCTGGGACGCTAAAAAAGAAACTGTTATGATGCAATGCAGGCCGAAAGATACTGATAAAGGGCAGGGAGATTTATTGGACATTAGAGAAACACAGAGAGTTGAGTACACACTTTCTAACATCTATCACAATCAGAACGACGATTAACGGGTTTGACCTTTTTACCATATTTCCATTCAAGATAAGGGATATAGTCTTTATAGTCCCAAGTTTCGTAGTGAATGATCTTAGGAAGCTTATCGATCTTGAATTTCTGATATTTGGGAGAATGAGAATCATCGAAGGCCCATTGTCTGAGAGGGATATATCTGCAGATAAAATTTAAAAGCCAGCAGATTTGTTTATGTTGGTATTGAATTAACTGGATAAGATAAAGTATAATGTTCATGAGCAATTAAATCCTTTCGTGGTATTGTTTTTGTGGTGATTACATTATACATGAAAAAGGGGGTAATTGCTCTTTTTATTTGCAAACCTCCCAAAAATCAAGGTTTAACAGGAATTTTAAACAATAAAAACAGGTAGTTTTTGACACTACCCGACATTAGAGGGGGAGATGCTTATGACAAAAGATGATATGTTAATCACTTGTGTCGATGGGGAAATCTACCCATGCAAGAAAGAAATTTTTAAAAAAACTTATGAAAAGTGTATTGAAAAATCCATAGTATAGCATTTACAATAATACTTGTAACAAATAATAGTTGTTGTTGAATAAATCATTTTTTACTTGCTAGTATGTGATTTGTTTCGAAGATTTTTCATGTTACAATCCTTTTTCTTATTGATTTTATAAAGTATAATACGGCAGGACTTCACACGAGGTCCGTGGAAACATAGTTCAGTTGGTTAGAGCATCCACCTCATAAGTGGACAGTCACAGGTTCGAGTCCTGTTGTTTCCATTAGCCACAGAAGTGGCAATCCATAACACTTATTTTCTGACCCCCTTGATTGGTAGAGCTGTAATTTTTTATACTCCTCCAAAACGTTGAAGCATCATGTTTGGCACATGGTGCTTTTTTCGTAAAAAAATAGTAAAATGAGTAGAAAAAAAGAGTCTCAGTATCTTACAATAAAAGAGTAGATTGTTTTATGCTCATGTGATTCAATCAACTAGCCTCCTTGCATAAGTTTTAAGAGAGAGTTAAAGGCTCAAGAGTGGTTCAACTCCACTCTTCTCTTTTACCTTGGCTTAGGTTTATAAGCCTTAATCCATTACCGCAGACGAGCGGTATACAAATATCGTAGGAGGATATATATGCAGAATTACGAAAAGATTTTAGAAGATTTAGGAATCGAAGTACCAGAAGATAAAAAGGCAGAGCTTAAAAAAAGACATGCCGAAAACTACAAGACTGTAGCTGACTACAATAAACAGGTAGAGAAAAAAGATGAATACAAAACATCTTTAGACGATGTACAGTCTAGATTAGCTGAATTAGAGAAAGAAGATGTTGACGGTCTTAAGACTAAGATTACAACATTAACACAGGAACTTGCAGACGAAAAAGAAGCAAGAGCAAAAGAAGCTAGGCAGACAGAGTTAAGAGACAAGGTAAAAGATTTCTTATCCGATAAAAAATTTGTAAATGCAATCACAGAAGACTCTATCCGCTCCCAGATGATTCAGAAATTAGAAGAAGAGAATGGGAAAAATGCAGAAGATGTATTTAAAGAACTTACTACTAAAGATGGGAAACCAATTGATAACATCTTAATTGATGAAAAAAAAGCACCAGATGTTAAAATCCCAAGCTTTACAACTAAGTTCAACAGCGGAGAGCAGAAAAAGGGAACACAGAAGTTAAGGGAAATGTCTTTAGACGACAGAATGAAGCTTAAGGCAGAGGACCCAGACTACTATGCAACCTTATTAAATGACAGATAATACCGACTCACAATTTGGAAGTGAGCCGCTAACCTAAAAATCCCTTAATAGTTGTAGGTAGATGGGACAAAGATATACAAAGTCCTTATCTATTCACTTAGGGTAGAAAGGACTTTTTTTATTATGGCAATGACAGGATTATTTGGCGGTTTTTATTTTGACCCAGAAGAATTTTCTCGTTATATGACAGAAAACCCAACATGGAATGATAGAATCCTTGCATCTGGTGTGCTAGTGCAAGACAACACGATCATGGATTTAATCGGAGAAAAAGGTAATGTTGCAACACTTCCTTTTTACAAACCGATCGATGAGCAGGATTCGCAGGCACTTAACAACGATGGTTTAACAGATAATACACCAACAGAAATTACTGGAAGTAAACAGACTTGTATGCTGATTCAGAGAATGAAAGCATGGCAGTCACAGGATTTTACAAAAGAATTAACTGGCGCTGACCCTATGACACATGTCGCAAATAGTGTGGCAGGGTTCTACAAACAGACTAGGATAAGAGATTTAATGTCTACAGTAGAGGGCGTATTAAGTTTGTCCGGCATGGAAAACCACATCACGGATTTATCAGCATCCGGAGACAGTGCAACTGATGCAAATAAAATTGATGATACAACATTGATTTTTGCACAGCAGAAAGCATTAGGGGATTCTGACGACAAATTAGGATTACTTGTAATGCATTCATATATCTATGCAAAATATAAAGCAATGGGACTTGTTGACTACAACAAATACACTATTGCTAACGTTGTAGAAAAAGAAGTGACATTACCTAAAATCGGTGGATTTATTCCAATTGTAACTGACAGATTTACGGTTGATACATCCAAGCCTACCCTGCCTGTTTACAAAACATTTATGATTGGCTCTGGTTCAATTCTGACTTGCGATAAGACAAATTACGAAAACCCTTATTATACAAATTATGACCCAGAGAAAAAAGCAGGTATTCAGAAGCTGTATACAAAACAGGGATATGTTTTACACCCTAACGGATTTAGCATCAAGGCTGATAAGATTGCTAAAGAATCTCCAACAGTTGCTGAGTTAGGAGATAAAGCTAAATGGTCTTTAGCATTTAATGAAAAGAATATCCGTATGGGTATGATTAAATCCAACGGATAAAAGGAGTGTGATTTCATGGCATATATTGACTATGAATATTACAAAAGCCTTTTTGGAGAGAAAACAATCCCAGAAGCAGACTTTAATCGTCTGGTCTGGGATTCTTGCAAGAAGATAGATAATGCCACAACAGGCGTGGACAATGTCAAAAAGCTTAAGATTGCTTTTCCAACAGACGAAGACGATGCAGAAGCAGTCAAAAGATGCATCTGTGAACTTCTGTCAATCACGTATAAGATTGAACAGGCAGAAACGAGAGTTGAAGCATCACAGGGTTACATCACATTAGAAGACGGAACTGTGATGAGTAAGCAGGTAGCATCTAAGAGTGCAGGAAACGAGAGTATAAGTTATGTGACTTCTAATAACGCAGGCACGGCTACATTGATAGATAAGTGTCTGGCAGACAAAGAAGCACAAAAGCAGTTATATTCCGACACAATAAGAGATTTTCTTTCTGGTGTTACAGATGCCAACGGAGTTAATCTGCTGTACATGGGAATATATCCAACATAAAAAACGGAGGGGTACGATGTATAACGATACAATTACACTTTTCAACAGATATGAGAGTAAATTGGGAGATACATGGTATCCCTCTATTTTGCATAATACAAACTTGAATATGGATAAAGCAAGTATCATTGCTAAGTATGGTTCTGACTCACAGGACAATGCTGTATTGAACGTGCAGTATGCCTTAAAAGACGGTCAAAAAATGGTAGGTAGTAAATTATGGCTACCACCTAAAGAATGGCGAAAACAGACGAATGATAAGCTGCCAGAAGCACTTACATTTAGTTCTAAGGCTAATGGCTTTGACTTCTTTGTTGTTGGCGAATGGGAGAATGAAAAACCGATTGCAGACGATGATTATATGGACGGATTCTACGAAGAAATGAAACTTAAATATGATTATGTCTTTGCAATCACTGGCAGTGCATTTTACGACATAATCCCACACTTTGAGGTAATGGCTAAGTAGGTGGTTATATGGCTAAAAAGAAATTAGGAAATGTCAATATCAATACGTCTAACATGATTGCAAATATCAGCCTTGAAAGGTTTGACGACCAGATACAGCATGCTCAATTTTGGCTAGATAGTCAAATTATGACCGATATGGTCCCTTATATGCCACACGAAACAGGTACGTTTATAAATGTGACAAGGGCAAAAAGTGCTTCTCTTGCAGGTACCGGGATGGTGTGTGCAGGTACTGGACCAATGGGTACGTTTTTTGTACTATGGTAAAGGCATGGTTGACGAATTAACAGGGTCTCCGTGGGCAAGAAAAGGTGCTAAGAAAGTATTAGTCACTGAATTTGCAGGGCATACCAATGCAAAAGTTGACTTAAGCTACCAGAACCCGAAAGCGACTCCAAAATGGTTTGAAACAGCAAAGAAGAATCATGGCAAAGCATGGGTTACTCATGTTAAGAAACAGGCAGGAGGCAGTTAATGGCAGAAGAAAAGAAACCAGTCAAGTACGACATTGATGGTTTTGACGTAATCACAACAGCATTGCAAGAACTTGTAAATCAATTCCCAGAGTTAAGAGAGGGAGACAAAATTGCATTTTCTACACTTGATGATGCAAGCGGAAAAGCAATGTTCCCAGTAAGCGGTGCAGTGATTGAATCAGAAAAAGAGAGTATCACAGGACATGTCACACAGGTATGTCTATATCCGTTTTGTGTGATATGTCGTGCAAGCGGTACAAAACAAAAGAGAAAAGCAGATATTAAAGAGTGGTTAGACAGCCTTGGCAAGTGGTTGGAAAAGCAAGCAATCACGATTAACAATAATACATATAAGCTAGAAGAATATCCGGTTCTGACAGGTAATCGAAAGTTTTTAACGATTGACAGACAGACACCTGCATATTTGGACAGCACAAACGAAAACAAGTCTGAGAATTGGGCAATCAATATTTCTGCCCGATACCAAAATGACTTTGATAGATAACACATTAACTGGTCTGCATTATGAAGCAGATCACTAACCTTGAAAAGATAAAGGAGAATCAAAATGGCAGATACAGCAGCAGTTACAACAGGTAAAATTGCACGTAAATATATGGCTCATTTCTTAGACTCTGGTTCACTTTGTGGCGGGGAATCTAGTTATGAACGTCTGGGAAAAGATTTGGAAGAGTACAACATCGAATTAAATCCAGATACAGAAACGTCTAAAAATATTATCGGAGAATCTACATTTAAACACAACGGATACGAGGTATCTTCAGAAGCAGACCCTTATTATGCTGAAGCAGATTCTGTATTATCACAGAAATTACAGGAAATCGTTGATAATCGTTATACTGACGACAAATTAAAAACAAATGCAGTAGAAGTGCATTTGTGGAAAGCACCTACAACAGGAGCTTACGAAGCATATCAGCAGGCGTGCTATGTAGTACCTACAAGCTACGGTGGGGATACATCTGGTTATCAGATTCCATTTACTGTCAATTATGTTGGAGAACGCACAAAAGGTACTTATAACCCAACAACAGGTAAATTTACAGCATCTACAAGCTCAGTGAGTATATCTAGCACAGGAAAATAGGGGTTAAAAAATGGAAGAATTAAGAAGAAAAGTCAAAACCGGTGCCTTAAATGTGGTACTGACCAATGAAGATGATGCAGAGATTGGAAGATTTTCTTTCAATCCTGTTGATTTGAATATCGTTAGAAGATACGAAGAAGTTGTTTCAAATCTTGAAAAAATGGAGATTCCAGAAGATGCAACAGAAAAAGACATTCTGGAATTATCCGACAGATTAGAAGAACAGATTGATTACTTACTCAACTCTAAAGCTTCTAAGTCAATTTTTGCAATCTGCAATCCGCTGACATTAACAGAGAACGGAGATTTCTTCATTGAGAATATCATTGTTGAGATTGCAGATGTAATTGAGCAGGTAACAGACCAGAGAGTTAAAAAGAAACAGGCGAAAATTAAAAGGGCAACGTCTAAATATCACAAATAATGGAAGCTTGGGAGCTTCCTACATCCATAGTAGTTGGTGGCATAGATTATGAAATACGCACAGATTTTCGTGCAGTTCTGGATATTTTAAAAACATTTAATGATCCAGATTTTGAAAATGACGAGAAATGGATTGTTGCTCTTACCATCTTGTTTATTGATTTTGATAATATGCCACCGCAGGACTATGAAGAAGCAATCGAAAAAACCATCGAGTTTATTGATATGGGCATCAAAGACGATGGAAAGAAACAACCACACGTAATGGATTGGGAACAGGACGCACCAGTTATTATCCCATCCGTTAACCGTGTGCTTGGGAAAGAAATCAGAGCCATGCAGTATTTACATTGGTGGACTTTTTTAGGAGCTTATATGGAAATCGGAGAGTCTTTGTTTTCACAGATTCTTAGTGTTCGCATGAAGAAAGCGAAAGGAAAGAAACTGGAAGATTGGGAGAGAGATTTCTACAAAGAAAACAAGACGCTTGTTGACATAGATGTTAAATATTCCGAAGAAGAATTGGAAGAACAAAAACGTTTAAACGATTTATTGAATGGGAAAGGGGTGTGATTAAATGGCTACACAAAAAGCAGACGGAAGTATCTACATCAAAACAGAGATTGATACAACCGAAGCAAAAGCGAGTGTGAAAGAAATTGCATCCCTTTTAAAACGTTTGTCTAATCAAGTAAAAACCATTGGGAAATCAATGGAAAAAGCCATGAGTGGCGGTATAAAAGCACCAGATACAAAAGGTATGGACGTTGTAGAAGAAAAAGCAAAGACCGTAGCTGAGGAACTGGAAAAGACCGCACAGGCAGAAAAGAAACTTGATAACATCGACATTAAAACCACAGCACTTGATACGTTAGATAAAGCAATAGAAACTACAGGACAGAAGCTTGCAGAGTTGGAAAAAGCACAGATGGATGTATTTAACAGAAATCAGAGTGCAACTTCTTCCCCTGCATTTCAAGCTATGGAAAGTGCAGCGGCTAAATTAGATCAGCAATACGAAGAACTTCTTGCAAAGAAAAAGCAGTTAGAAGCACCAACAGCGAGTACAGACAGTGGTTTACCTAAAACTGCAAAGCTTACTGGTGGAACAGGTCTTGCAAGCGAAGAGAGTGCAAAGGCATTACAAAAATTAAATGCAGAAATCACAGGTACAGAAACAAGTGTTGAATCCTTAAATACTGATTTAGGGCAGACAACACAGTTGCAGGATGAAATCAGTAATTCAAATATCAAGACAACAGCATATCAGATTCTTGAAGATTCCTTGCAACGCCTTGATACACAATTTGAACAGGTAGCAACAGCACAGCAAGAAATCTTTGCAAGAAATCAGAACGCAACTTCTTCCCCTGCATTTTTAGCATTGGAGAGTGCAGCAGAAAAACTCGGCAGACAATATGACGAATTACTAGCAAAGAAGAAACAACTAGATAGTGGAACAACAACCACGCAACCAACAGAAAAAGTACGTACTGCACCGATTACAGGAAACTACGCAAAGACAGCATCAGAAGAAAGTGAGAAAGCCTTAAATGCATTAAATAAGGAAATATCCAAAACTGATGCAAAAGAAAGAAGTCTTGTTGGAACAAATGGAAAGTTAGGTTCATCTTACACCAATATTGGAAGTAAAGTAGCGGAAACAAACGGAAAATTAAGCAAAACAAGGATACTTGCAACACTGTTATCAAGTGGTATTGGTAAACTTGGAAATGCATTAAAAAAAGTTGGTTCATCCGCTCTTAGTGTTGGAAAGAGAATTGGAAGTCTTGCAACAAGCTTTCTTAATACATCACAAAGTGCTGATAATGCACGTTTTTCAGTTAGTCGCATGGTTGGTATGAGTATCTTATATTCAACAGTGTTTGGAATGATTGGAAAGGTCAATTCTGCGGTAGCAAGCGGTATGCAGAATCTTGCACAGTATTCTAATCGCACAAATGCAGCACTATCATCTTTGATGTCAGCACTGACACGACTGAAAAACAGTTTTGCAACAGCATTTAGTCCGATTCTTACAGCGGTAGCACCTGCACTGGTTACATTGATTAACTTAATATCAAAAGCATTAACCTATGTAGGAATGTTTATTGCAGCACTGACAGGGCAAAAAGACATTTACAAAAGCTGTAGGAGTGCAACAAGACTATGCGGCATCTTTGGGGAAGTGCGGCATCAGCATCGAATGATGCAGCGAAAGCAAAGCAAAAAAAATGCC
>CYGL01000218.1_pt1 | contig 29798 bp, 42 predicted proteins | sample 485531 | NCBI WGS metagenome assembly CYGL01 (sample SAMEA3497897, study PRJEB9818) | human gut metagenome | reverse complement strand
GGCTACCTCAGTCGTTCAGTCCGCTCGACAGCAGGCGCTAGGCATTACCCAGGGTATATGGAAGCACTCCCATGCTGGCAAAGAGCCGCGACCGTCCCACGTTAAAGCTGATGGAAAGGTGTTTGAGCTAAGCAAGGGAATGTATCTGGATGGTAAATGGGTGATGCCTGGAGAGGAAATCAATTGCCGTTGCACCTGGTCACCAGTAATACCAGGCCTATCGTAAATAATCAAAATCAATCAAGGTCGCTAAGGCGGCCTTTTTTATTGCCATAAGCGGGGAAGTCTATGGACGAACTCGAATCCTACTCGTTAGCCGAGGATGAGGATAAGTGGATAACCATAAATGGTTCCCACGTCAAAATTGATGAAAATGGAGATGTTGTTGCTGGCGCTGAAGGGAAGATTAATAGTAATAAAAATGAAAAGAAATCAGCCGGGGGAAAACTATCAGCCAATGAAAAGTCAGCCATTTCCAGTTACTCAGGTGACAATTTCTTAAAAATAAACTCAGATCTTCGTAAAGGTAAAGATGAAGACCCTGATGTGGCACGCATTGACTCCGCCATTGGCAAGGGAAGTTTAGAAGGTGGAACGCTTTACCGAGGAATGAGCAGGGAGGACGCAAAAAAACTGTTCCCAGGCGGAGATATTAAAAAAGGAATGGTTGTTTCAGACCCTGCTTTTCTTTCCACATCTAAGAAAAAAAGATCGCCGGTATGTTCAGCATCGGCGGTGTAATGCTCCAAATAGAAACAAATAAAGGTGACAAGGGGCTAGATGTTACTGGTCTTTCCAGCAACAAGCATGAAGATGAAACATTACTTCCACGCAATGCAAAAATGGAAGTGATTGGAGTGCATCCCCCAAAATCACCGGGGCAGCCGGTGACAATAAAGGTCAGATACATAAGCGAGGAAAAGAGACCCGCAATGGACGGGATTACGGAAAGCCTGGCATTTGACCGCGCCTCTGTGCGCACCATCGACGCAAATGGCCGCCTTCAGATTTCACGAACGAATATCAGCAAGGCAAACGTCAACGCCTACTACGGACGAGAGATACCAAGAAGCGAAGAGCTTGGGCTCGAGCCTGACAAACTTTACCGGCTTTGGCGCCACCCGGACGAGCTCCGGAAAGCAGCCAAAACCTTCAATAACATCCCCGTGCTCAGCAAGCACATCCCCGATTTTCCCACCGATCCGCCCAATGAATTTCGTGTTGGCGTGACGCACTCCAATGCGGAATTTGACGGCACGTATCTCACGGTTGGTATGTCGATCTGGGATAACAGCGCGATTGCTGGAATTGAGAGCGGAGAGCAGCGAGAGCTATCTGCATCGTACAAGTACGTCGCAGACATGACCCCGGGTGTTACCCCTGACGGCGAGCCTTATGACGGCGTTATGCGTGACATTTTCGGAAACCACGAAGCGCTGGTCCCTGACGGCCGCGCAGGGCCAGATGTACTGGTCGCAGATTCATTACCACCGGAGCTTAATCACATGCGTAAACATAAGGTAGCGGCGATCCGCGCCACCCTTAAGCCACTTCTGGCGCAGGATGCAGATCTGGAGGCAGAAGTCCGCAAAGCTCTTCTGGCTCTTGATGAGGCCGAAAAGGAAGACGAAAAAGAAAACAAACCCGCCGACGACGAAGACGACGACGAGAAGGACAAGAAAAAAACGGCGGACGATGAGGACGACGACGAAGACAAGGACAAGAAGAAAACCGCCGAAGATGAAGACGATGAAGAAGACGACAAAAGTCTCCAAAACGGCGATGGACTCTGCGATCCGCCTGGCAGCCGACAGCGCAACTAAAAAGGACTGCGGAAAACTTCCGGAAAAATCCGTGAAGCCGAGCAGGTTGTGCGCCCGCTGATCGGCGACGTCGTTGCCATGGACTCAGCCGAAGATGTCTATCGCACCGCGCTTGAACAGAGCGGTGTGGATATCGCCGGCGTTCACCCGTCCGCTTATCCGGCGATGGTCAAGATGGCGATCAGCCAGAAAGAAAATTCACGCCCTGTCATTGCGCAGGATTCCGCTTCCGTCAGTGAGTTCGAAAAAGCATTCCCGACCGCTGGCAAACTGAAACGAGGTTAACATGGCAGGTTTTCAGACACGAATTAACCAGTATCCGGCCCCCGGCGTCGAAGGGGCCTTTGCTGGCACCAACCCTCACGCGACCTATCAGGCTGGCGAGGGCGCTCTGGTTGCTGGTGAGGACGGCCTGACTGTCGGCCGCTTCGCCTGGGCTGTTGACGGTGTGGCTTCCAATGCCGGTAGCGGTGTTCCGTCTGGCTTTGTCCATCGTGATGGTCAGGCCTCGATCACCGTTTGGCTGGGTCAGGCATCCATGCTTATCCAGCCCGGCCGCGAAATCACCCTGATGGTTGCCGGTGACTTCTGGGCCAAAACGTCAACCGCTGCCACCCGCGGGCAGAAGGTTTTTGCATCCCTGACCACCGGTGAAGTGCAAATCGCAGCGGCCGGCGCAACCGTGGCCGGTTTTATCGAGACCGCATTCTATGCCGCAAGCGATTGTGACGCTGGCGAGCTGGTCAAAATCAGCACCTGGAGCAAGTAATGAACGAATTTCAGCGACACTACGCCGCAGCCAGCGGGAAATATGGCATTGTGCTGCCCGGCGCGAAGGACTACCTGAAGCCGGAGTTTGCGGAGAATTTCGCGCTGGCGATGGATGCCCAGCCGCAAATGGTTACTGCGAATAACGCCGGTATCCCGGCCTACTTCACGAACTACGTTGATCCGGAACTTATCCGCGTTCTCGTAACGCCGATGAAGGCTGCAGAGATTATCGGTGAAGTGAAAAAAGGCGACTGGACGACGCTGACCTCGCAGTTCCCGATCGTCGAGTCGACTGGTGAAACCAGCGCTTACGGCGACTTCAACAACAACGGCATGACGTCCGCCAACGTCAACTGGGTGCCGCGCCAGTCGTTCCATTATCAGACTCACACCCGCTGGGGTGAGCGCGAGCTGGACATGTACGGCGCCGGGCGTATCGGCTATGCCGCAGAGCTCAACGTGGCCTCTGCGCTTGTGCTGAACAAGTTCCAGAACAAGTCCTACTTCTACGGCATCGCCGGACTGGAAAACTATGGTCTGCTCAACGATCCGTCTCTGAGCGCTCCGGTGACGCCGGCGGCGACTGGTTCCGGTGGTAGCGTTACCTGGGCAACTAAAGACGGGCAGGCCGTATATGACGACATCTCCGGTCGCCTCTATAAGCAGCTGGTCTCTCAGACCAAAGGCCTCGTAGAGCGTACCGATCGCATGGTGCTCGGTATGTCGCCGGAAATGGAAGTCAACCTGACCAAGACGAACCAGTACAACGTGAACGTCACCGATCAGCTGAAGAAAAACTTCCCTAACATGCGTATCGAAACCGCTGTTGAATACAGCACCGACGCAGGCGAGCTTGTGCAGCTGATTGTTGAGCGTCTGGGTGAGCAGGACACCGCTTACGCAGCATTCACCGAGAAGATGCGAGCTCACGCTGTCGTGGTTGAAGAGTCTTCCTGGCGGCAGAAAAAATCCGGTGGCACCTGGGGTGCAATCATTCGTCAACCGCTGGGCATTGCCAGCATGATCGGGGTGTAACATGGCCGAAACAGTAACTGTAGGATGCAAACTGCCGAACGGCCTGATCCTGGAGCAGGGTGGGTACAAAGTGGAGCTTAACGGCTCCAACTCCTCTCTCGTTTTCGGCGGCTACGGCCTGACCGAAAACGTGGACAAGGAAGCGTTTGAAGCATGGCTGGCAGTACATGCTGATCAGCCATACGTTCGCAAAGAGCTGGTGTTTGCCCAGGCGAAAACCAGCAGCGCTCAGGCGAAAGCGAATGAAAACGCTTCGGAGAAAACTGGTCTGGAAGGTCTGGATCAGAACAACCCGGCCCCGGGCATTGAGAAGGCGGACAAAAAATAATGGCGATCGTTGTCTTTGATGTTGCCGCATTTCGTGAGCGTTATCCGGAGTTCGATGCCGTAAGTGAAACGCTGCTTAATGCGTACTTCACGGAGGCAACGATTTACCTGAATAACACGGACAGCAGCCCGGTAAAAGATATCTCTATCCGGGCTCTTTTCCTGAACATGCTGGTTGCGCACATTGCGGCGCTGAATTCAGGCGTAAACGGCGAAAAGGCTTCTGGTCTGGTTGGCCGTGTGGCAAGCGCATCTGAGGGGTCAGTGTCAGTATCAGCTGACGCAGGGCCCTCAAGCGAAAGCTCCTGGTGGTATAAGCAGACTACTTACGGGTCAGCTTACTGGGAAGCCACGAAGCCTTACAGGACAGGTTTTTATGTCCCTGGCTCATCCCCTTCAATGTACCCTGGCCATTATAACCGCCGCTCTTTCATCCGGAGGTAGCTATGGATGGAATGTCAGGCGGCGATAAGCTGATGGAGCACCTGCAGTCGATCGCAAAGGGGCTGTCCTCTGGCGATGATTTGAAGGTGGGGTTCCTTGAGGGGGCTAAGTACCCAGACGGGACGCCGGTAGCACTTGTGGCAGCCACCAACGAATTTGGTGGCACTGTAAAAATCCCGGCGCATACCCGGGATTTGAACTTTTACGTTCGCCGTGACGGTGTTTCGCGCTTCGCAAAGCCATCAAAGGCCAATTTCGCGCAGTCAGTAATGATACCCGAGCATATCGTTACGATCCCATCCCGGCCGTACTTCAGGAAGACCATTTCTGAACATGGTCCGGAGTGGGGTGGAGAGCTCGGGAAACTCATGAAGGCAAACGATTTTGACGGCCGCAAAAGCCTGGCGCTGATGGGGGAGCGGATCAAGGGGCAGATTCAGTCGTCCATAATCTCCTTTTCTGAGCCGCCGAACGCAAAAAGCACGGTCGCCAAAAAAGGGTTTAATGACCCGTTAATCGACTCTGCCCACATGCTGAACTCGGTCGACTACGAGGTGAAAGAGTGAATCTTCATTCCATAGTGCGAAGCGCCATTAGCGCGGTTAATCCTCGCGTCGAGGCGCAGATTTACCGCTCGATCGGACCAATCAAAAACCCGGATTACTCGACCTCTCCAGGTTTCGCGCCGCCGGTAACGATGATGGTGCAAAAGCAGGCGCTGAGTCAGGCTGATATCAGGCACATGGATAACATGAATATCCAGGGTGTGCTGGTCAGTATCTGGACGGACGGCAACTGGTGCGGGGTTAACAGGGATCGGCAGCAGGGCGGCGATAAGTTCGTTATCGGCAATGAAACGTGGCTGGTCGTGGATGTGCCTGAAATCTGGCCGGACTGGACGAGGGTTATCGCATGTCAACAATTGACGTAGGCCTGCAGGTCACTGAAAGCGATCTGTTTAAGGCGACTGGCGATTTCCTTTCTGTCCTCTTTCCGGACGCAGAGATCACGCAGACTCAGCAAAATCAGACCCCCATGCCGAAAGGCGGTTTCATTACCATGACTCCGCTTTTTCTGACTGACCTCTCAACCAGTGCTGTCAATTACGAGTATGACGGCGTTAGTGATTACGGGCGGGCAGAACTTCGCCGCGTTGATGAATGGCAATGTCAGCTCGATTTCTACGGAGATCAGGCGCAAAACAATGCCAGCATCTTTTCGCGTATTGCCCGTTCCGAATTCGCATGCACCTGGTTCAGGGAAAACGCGAATGTCCTGGTACCGCTTTATTCCGGCCCCCCACGGCAAACCTCGATGATCAACGGCGAGAAACAGTGGGAATCCCGCTGGACGCTTGAATTCCATGCAAACCCGCTGATTGTCGTCAGCGTTCCTCAGCAGTTTATGACAGGCGTAGATGTGATATCGCAGCCGGTCGACGTGAGATTTCCTCCGGAGAAATAATAAATGGCAATTTCGCTATCAAAAATCGCCCAGATGCTTCCCGGCGTACTGAAGGCGACAGGGACGGCTATTGATCTCAATGGCCTGTTCCTGACCGACAGCGCATACGCGCCGGTTGGTGCAGTACCCTCATTTTCCAGTGCGGATGAGGTAAAGGCGTACTTCGGCAGCGCGTCGATTGAGTACACCGCCGCGGTGCTGTATTTCGCCGCCTTCGCCGGTAAAACACAGATGCCTGGCAAACTGTATTTTAGCCGATTCAATACCGCAGCAGTGGCGGCATTCCTTCGTTCCGGATCGCACGCCGCGACCACGCTGGCACAGCTCAAGTTGCTTTCGGGTACGCTGACTCTGACCGTTGACGGCACGGAGGAGACTTCTGCGGCTATCAACCTCAGCGGCGCGACCAGTTTTGATAACGCGGCAGAGCTGATTGAAACCGGCATTGGCTCCTCGGTTGTAGTGACCTGGGATAGCGTGCTGAAGAAATTCATCATCACCTCTGCCACCACAGGCGTGGATAGCACCATTACCTTTGCCGATGAAGGTACGCTGGCCACAGGTCTTAAACTGACCGAAGCGACCGGCGCGGTGATCTCGCAGGGTGCGGCGCCGGCAGTAGTTGACGATATCTTTACTGCCATTCTGGCCAAAGAGCAGGATTGGGTAACATTCTCCACTACGTTCGCTGTCACCAAAGACCAGGCCAATGAGTTTGCGCTCTGGACAAACAGCCAGAATCACCGCTTTGCCTATGTCCCATGGGACGCATCAGGAACGGCAATCGTGGCGGGCAGCTCGAATGCACTGGTGTACGACATCATCAATACCTACGCCTATAACGATACCTGCCCGGTGTATGGTTACCCGAACCACGCAGCAAATGCTATGGGATTTGTGGCCGCGCTGAACTTCACGCAGGCCAATGGGCGCTGTTCTCTGAATGGTCGTCAGGTGTCCGGCCTGCTGCCGATGATCAGTAACGATACTGATTACGAGGCGGCCAAAGACAACGGTTATAACTTCTACGGCAACTATGCCTCGAATGCCGTCGAAACCAACCAGTGGGCGCCAGGCTCTATTACCGGTGATTACGCCTGGCTTGACGCCTGGGCGGGTCAGGTATGGGTTAACGCTCAGCTTCAGGCGGCTCTTGTTGCGCTGTTCCAGCAGGCTAGCAATCTGCCCTACGCAGCAGCCGGAAAAGCTCGCATTGAGTCGTGCATGAAGCCGACCATTGAGCAATTCAGGGCGTGGGGTGGCATGACGGCAGGCACCGATCTTGACCAGTCGCAGATCGACCAGATTAACGCCATCGCTGGCGTCGATGTTACGGATTCGCTTATGGCTGAAGGGTATTACGTCTACATCGGCCCGTTCACCCCGGCAATGCGCGCCGCGCGTACCAAGCCAACAGTTTACTTCTGGTACACCGACGGCGGGATCATCCAGGGTATCACCGTTAATAGCATGGAGGTGCAGTAATGTCCGGTCAAAATATTACGTCGGCAGACGCGATCATTGAGCTGGTAATCGCTGAGCTCTACCCATCCGGGTTTAACCTGGAACAGTTCGAAGCGCAAAACATATTCGAAATGGGTGATACCGACACGGCAGAGTACCAGCGTACTGCTGACGGGAAACTGCTGGGCGGTTTTGTTTATGGTGATCTGCCGTGGACTTTCCATCTGGCGCCATCATCCCCGTCGATTAAGTACATCGACAACTGGCAAACCACGCAGATGACCACGCGGTCTGTGTTGCGTGTTAATGGGACGGTGATCCTGCCGTCGCTGGGCAAAAAGTCATCATGACCAACGGCATCCTGCAGCGCGCGCGCCGCATGCCGTCTGCCGGCCGTGTTCTTCAGCCGGTAACTGGGCTCATCCAGTGGGAAACTGTCACCCCAGCAGGCTATTCAGCGTAAAAAAATTAGCCCGGTTAAGTCCGGGCTTTTTTATTGCCAGAAAACTCATTCAGGAAACAAAAATGGCTCGTAAAAGCATCGTATTCACGGTTGAAGCAGATAACCGTGACAAGGGTAAGCAGTTCAAAATCACCGAAATGCCGGCGAGAAAGGCCGAAGAGTGGGCGATCCGACTGGCGTGTGCCGTGATTGGCGCCGGCGTTACCGTTCCCGACAATATGATGATGGCCATCGGTGCTGCGGTGGCGCCTGCGCCGGCCGAGGATAACGCAGAAGCTCGCGAGCTGTACGAAAGCGTGATGGCCAGCGGTATGGCCGGACTCGCTCAGTGGGGTATCACTTCACTGGCTAAAGTTCCGTTCGCACAGTCAAAGCCTCTGCTTGATGAGCTGCTTGGCTGCGTGAAATTCCTCGGCGGTAATGGTATCGAAACAGCGCTTGTTGACGAAGGTCAGATCGAAGAAATAAGCACCTGGTCGCGCCTGAAAATCGAAGCCTTCAAACTCCATATCGCTTTTGTAGCAGCCACCGCAAGTTAGAAATCCCCCTGTCTGTCCCGGAAGATTCAGATCGCGGCTTCATACAGTATGCGAATGTACCGCGCACTATTGCCACGGTAATCTCCGGAGGTAAGGCAGAACTCCACGAACTGGACACCGTATACAGCGTCCAGGATATGTGGTGGCTGATTGAAATAATAACCGTGGATAATACCAACAGAGCCATAGCGGAGAGTGATCATGGCAGCAACGGTAATTGACGCCCTCCTGATTACGCTGGGCCTTGATACTTCTCAGTTCCGCAAAGGACAGCAGGAAGTCAGTGACGACCTGAAAAAGCAGCGCGAAGACGCCAAAAACACCGCCAAGGAAATGGCGGAGCAGGGCAAGAAAGCCGCTTCGTTCTTCAGCAGCATAAAGACGGAATTGCTGGCACTGACTGGCGTTACTGTCACTGCCGGCGGCCTGATGAGCCTTGTTAAAAATACCACGTCTAGCCTGATGGACCTTTCCATTCAGTCAAAGGCTCTTGGCATGACAGCCAGAGAACTTGATGGCTTCGGGAAGGCTGCAGAATCAGCCGGAAGCTCTTTTGAGAGGATTACGGCCGCCTTGCAGGGGTTCCAGGCTGCAAAGCAAGGCTCTCTATTTGGGGATACCAGCAGCCCGATCTTTAGCGGCATGCGAATGCTTACGGCGTTAACTGGTGATACTTTTGACGTCTATTCAAAGGATGCCAAGTCACTCGCAAGGTCTTATCTGGAGTCACTCAGGAAAGTCAAAGACCCAAACATTCGGCGCCAGATTGGTGCTATGGGTGGGTTCGATGATGCGACCATTCAGCGAAACCAGGAGGGTAGATTTCTTCCGGATGTTGACCGCTTAACAAAAAGCTCTGGAATAACTGACGCCTCAACCAAAGGTGCAAAGGAATTTACAGCCGCATGGGCGGAGCTGGGGCAAAATCTCGACACGGTAAAAAACCAAATTTATGAAGGTCTGATACCAACCATTCGAGACCTAAATGGCTTGCTAAAAGAATGGTCATCAGGGAATGTTAAATCCTCTTCATTCTTTAAAGAGCTGAAGCGGGACATTAACGACATTACTGGTATTGACCTTGGTGGCTGGACGCTATCAAGCGATCTGCGCAACCTCAAAGATAACTTTTCCATGCTCGGAAAAGTGCTCAACCATTTGGGTAACGCTTTAAACGAGCTCAACAACGGCAACTTCTCCAAGGCTGCCGATGAGTTTAAAAAGGCGTGGTACGGCACTGAAGACGGAAAGCCTACCGGTAATGATGCGCTGCCCGGGGTGACAAGTAACTCCCAAAGCATTTACGAAAACAGCACGTATAAAAAATATAATGACCTCCTGAACAAGTATCTACCCGAGTGGCTGGGGGGAACACCTTCGGACAGAAAGAAGGACCAGGATGAGAAGTCTTACTGGGATACGACAAAGACTCTGCTTTCTAAAATAGCCGATGCCATTGTCACCCCTGCAGGCGCCTCCTCTTTAGAACCAAGTATCGGGGGGTATCAGCCAAACGTCCCGCTTAACGCTCAGGCCGCTCGTCTTGGCGCTAAAGGAAAGGCATTTCTTCAGGCAATGGCTGGGGAGTTCGGATCGCTGGAAGGTAAATATGGCCTTCCTGCCGGTCTGCTGTCTTCAGTAGCTGCTACTGAATCAGGTGGTGACCCGTTTGCGGAGTCGAAAGCTGGAGCCAAAGGCTTGTTCCAGTTCATGCCAGGCACGGCAAAGGATATGGGGCTCAAAGGTCGTGATGTTTACGATCCCCATAAGTCTGCAGAGGCCGCAGCGAAATATCTAAGATGGTTAATGGATGCCACAGGTGGCGATCTGGAAAAAACTCTTGCCTCCTATAACTGGGGGCTCGGAAACGTCCAGAAGAAAGGCATGGATAACCTGCCGTCGGAAACTCGCAATTACGTCCCCAAAGTCATGGCCGGAATGCGCCCCGGCGCCGGTATGGCCGTAGACCGCGCGATGCCGGGTCAGGCTGGCGGTGTTTATAACTTTTATGGCACCAAAATCACTACTCAGGCCCAGAACGTGGAACAGCTTACCAGCGACATCAAAAAGCACGGTGACAACCGCGTCATGCTAATGGCTGGCTACTCAGGACAATAACTCATGTCGTTTTCTCTGAATGTCTCGACAGTGCTATCCGCCATTCAGGGAGGAAGCCTGTTATCCGTCCTTAACAGCGCCCTGTCGCCAACTTACCGGATAACCTACAACACCGTTGACAAGTCGCTTTTGACGGCTGCAGCCGGGCAGGAGGTTTTCTCTCCTTCCGGCTGGGTTAGCGTTGATCGCTACGGTGATGCTAACGTGACGAAGGGGCCGGTTGAAAATGGGCAGTATACTTCGTACAACAAGGTCCGGCAGCCATCGGAGTTAAGGGTGATCTTGGCACTTGAGGGATGGACTGCATATACAGGTGCGCTTCCAAACCTGACAAACTTATCTCTTCTTAGCCGAAGTAATTTCATTCAGAAACTGGATGAGATGAAAAACACGGCCAGTACCTACAACATTGAGACGCCGGACACGGTGTATTACAGCTACGATCTGACTCACTTTGATTACTTTGTGGGATCATATCGCGGGCAGACGTTGTTGATGGCAAACTGCACCTTCGAAGAGATAATGGATAGCGGTGAAGTAATTATCGCTAATGGGGTTTCCGGTAAGGCTCCGACAGATAACGACAAAACAAACAATAAGGGCGCTGCAAAAACAGAGGTAATCACTGCTTCAACTAAAGAAGTAACGCTTACTGACGCAAAAAACGCATGGACAAGCGGGAATACATCGCTATCAAGCGCCCTTGATCTTACCGGGAGCGCCATAGTTTCAGGTGTCAATTCGGCGGCTAAATCGGTATCTCAAGTATGGGATAACTCATCAACAGCGGTCGCAAAACAGATCAAAAGCACGGTGGCTGATTTTCTTAAAAATAAGGTGATGTGACATGCAGGAAATTAGCTTATCACCGTCACTATCCCAAAAGGTGTATGTCACGCTTGGCGGCCAGAACTGCGCTATCAAGCTTCATCAGCGCTCAACTGGATTCTACATAGACCTGTATGTTGATGACACTGCAATTATGCAGGGTGTTCTCTGCCTTAACTGTATATATCTTGTCAGATATAAGTATCTTGGATTTAATGGTGATCTCATTTTTGTAGACACAAAAGGGGATTCCGATCCGGTTTATGACGAAATAGGGACGCGCTTTAAGCTTTATTATGCGTCTAGTGATGAGGTGGGCCGATGAGTTACAAGGAAAGAGAGTTAACAGTTGAGTTTACTCTGGCCAATGGCACCTTTGATGGTAAAAAAGGTAACACGCTCATAGCCGAAGGGTTCAAGTGCGAGCTTTCTGTTTCGGCTTATGGGGGAGCTACCGGGACGATGATGGAGCTTAGCCTGTGGGGCTTATCCCTTGATAACATGGCTAAATTGACCACCAACTCCGAAAAATTCTTCGGTGAGCAGCAAAACGCCATACGGGTTTTTACTGGAGATGTTTGCGTGTTTATGGGCACGATAATATCTGCCAGGGTAAATCTTAATCAGATGCCTGATGCTCCGATTGAAATAACGGCCTCAGCTATTGGAAAGGAAAAGCTTGTCGTATGCGAGCCAACTTCAATTGAAGGTGAGGCGTCTGTCGCCGATATGATAAAAGCACTGGCCTCTAAGGTGGATTTGAAGTTCGTAAATGTTGATGTTAAATCGGTGCATAGCAACCCTTATTATGAGGGAAATGCTATTGAGCAAATTCAGAAAATTGCGGCCGACCATAATATCATCGCAGATATAGACTTTGGGACGGTTACAATCTACACAGGGGAAAGCCCTATTGACTCTGTAGTTCCATTTATATCTCCAGAGCATGGATTAATTGGCTACCCTATTTTTTATGATATTGGTATAAATTTTCGCTGCATTTATTCGCCGTCAATAAAGCTGGCTCGAAAAATAAAACTGGAAACCTCTCTCCCTCACGCAAGCGGGGATTGGATAGTCCAGTATGGAACCACTCATTACTTGTCATGCAGGGTCCCCGGTGGTCTGTGGGAAACGTTCGTTGTGGCTTATCCAGGATTTGTATTTGGAGTGTGAGATGCTTACCAAGCAAAAGCCTAGTGACATGTCGTGTCAGGGGAACGCTGTTCTTTCGCTTATAGCCGGAGCCATAAAGGGCTGCGTATTTGCCGATATCGTCTTAGTCAAAAAAGTGAATGGGAAGACCCTTACCGTTTTTCCTCTGGTTACTGGAACAAACGCTTCTGGCGGATCAATTGAAAACCAGGATGTTTACAATGTTCCATTCATTCAGTACCAGGCTGGAAATAGTTCGGTAAAAATGACACCTCGAGTTGGCGATATCGGGCTGGTCATAGCCTGCGACAAAGACATCACCAATGTGAAAAAATCGAAAAGTGGTGGGCCACCACCAACGCAGCGCCGTCACTCTTACTCTGATGCAGTTTACATCACAGCAATCGGCAGTTTGAACGGCGAACCAACTGAGTTCGCGGAGTTCACTGGCAGCGGCATAAACATCAAAAGCCCTGGCGTCGTTAACATAAATGGCCTGAAAATCCTGGCTAACGGCAAACTTCAGTTAGTCGATGGTTCAATCGTTGATGGACATGACCACGGCGGGGTAGAATCGGGAGGAAGCCGCACAAATCCTCTGGGGGCGGCATAGAGGGAATAAAAATGTCGTTCTTAGTTATTGCAGCATTGCTAGGATTAATACCTGCGTTCATTGCGCAAAGTAAGGGGCGTTCTTTCGGCGGTTGGTGGCTCTATGGATTCTTGCTTTTCATCGTCGCAATTATTCACGTTATTTTCGTCCCCTCGCTTAATTCCTCTGGTGCTGTCGCTACCGATTCCTCGAGCCCCGCGAGGGATTGCCCATACTGCGCAGAGCCTGTTAAATACCAGGCTACAAAGTGTAAGCATTGTGGTAGTGAGATAATGCCCATGGATGAGCCAAAACCTAAGTATACCGGCACTCAGATAGCGTGGGAGAGGGTTCTTATGCTTATAGGTGGGATCGTGGTGGCGGCAATACTATTCGGTGCACTAAAGAGTTGAAAAGAACCCACCATCAGGTGGGTTTTTACTTTTACTCATTTGAGTAACCCATGCGTCTCCCAAGTATCGCAGCAAGCCTTCTGTTGTGTTCCTCTCCCTCACGAAGAATTGCAGCGGTAAAGGGATCTCTTTTCTCCAGTTCGGCAAGAAACGCAGCCTTTTCCTCTGGCGTGGATTTTGAATCCAGAGCCGCCTGGGTTGAGTCAAAATCGACAATGTCGGTTTCAGCTATCAGCTTTTCTGTCTCCAGCGCATCCTGAAGGATCTGGACAATCTCAGAGTTCATGGAGCGGCCATTACGCTTGGCTCTCTCAGCTATGGCATCACGCATACCATCAGGGAAGCGGAGCATGAATTTATCGTATTCGCGGACTGGTTTTTCTGACATAAGCACCTCAAAATTTTCTTGATGCTATCACATTGACATTATCCGTAAATTGAGTCACAGTGATATCATGTCACGGTGACATGATAGATGGGGGTTGATATGGATGCTTTATATACAGAAAGAAAAAGCTCTAGCTTCCAATTGCGTTTGCCAGAAGGAATGAAGGAAGAGATCCGCCGTATGGCTGAAATGGATGGGATATCGATTAACTCTGCAATTGTGCAGCGTTTGGCAAAAAGCCTGCGTGAGGAGCGCATGAATGGTCAGTAAAAACAGCGAAGCCCCATTGGCGGCAACCTTTGGGGCTTCTATCGAAAATAACCGCGAAGGAAATATCGACATGAACATTGTAGCAAGATCAGACCTCAACTTCCAAGGTAAAGCGATTGTTCCAGTTACCGGCATGACTGGTATTTGGCTGACCTCTGCAGAAATCGCCAATGCGCTTCAGTACAAAAGCGCAAAATCAGTAACGAACCTGTTCAACCAGAATTCAGACGAGTTTACCAGCGGAATGACTCAGGTCATTGAATCAGTGACCTCAGGAAACTACCGCAAAAAGGTGCGAGTTTTCTCACTTCGTGGCGCGCACCTGATCGCAATGTTTGCCCGCACGGATGTTGCCAAAGAGTTCCGCCGCTGGGTGCTGGATATTCTGGATCGCGAAGTGGTTCATTCGCCGATTGCGAAGCAGTTCAGTGATGATGAGCTTTGCTCTCTGGCATGGTTATGGCGAGCAAGTGACATCATGCTTACAGCTTGTGAGAGTGTTACTCCATTGCTGAAGGTGGCCGAGCATCGGCAGGCCGGGCGCTTTCACACTATCGGACAGGAGTTGCCACGGACAATCAACAAGGCCAGAGAGATCATTAAGCGTGAGACAGCGCATATCGAATTTCACCCATGGAAGGATGATAACTGGAGCAGGGTATTGCCTCACCTGCGTCGGGAAATGTTGCAATGATGCATAAATAGAAAAGCCGACAGTTCGCAGCTGCCGGCTATCCATAAATCTGTCATAAGGGTCCAACCAATGACTTCATTAAATTTAGCACCAAAAAGCAGTGTTGTCACCGATAAAACCATTGACTCTCAGTCGTTATTACTGATGGTAAATGATGCTCGCAAACAGTGTGGAGAGAAAGAAGTCCGCAATAATGACTTTGTTGGCCGCATTAAGGACGAGCTGGAAGGTGAGCACTACGAAATTTTCGTAGTGCAAAAAGCGAACGGGACTACCTCTGAAAAAGTAGTAATGTCCATCAAGCAGGCACTGCGCGTCGCCGCGCGCGAGTCCAAGGCAGTTCGCCGCTCTTTGGTTGATAAGCTGGAAGACATGCAGGCCATCCAGGTGCCGACCAAAAGCACATCTGGGCTTACTGAATATCGTCTTGCCAAAGCGGAGCAATTGAAGGCTCAGGCGCTGGAGAAAAACATCGCATCAGCTCGGGAGTTGATGTCAATGTTTCCGCGGCTTGGCGAATCGGCTAACCAGGTGATTGTTGCCACCCTTGTTAACCCACTTCTCGGTCACGAAGTTGTGCCACTGCCGGCGATTGAAGAGCATTACTCAACGGCGGGTGAAGTGGCAGCGCAGCTCGGTTGCACTGCGAACAAGATCGGTCGCGTGGCCAATAAACACAACCTGAAAACTGAGCAGTACGGCAAGTTCTTTCTGGATAAGTCGAGGCACTCGGATAAGCAGGTTGAGGCGTTCCGTTACAACGCCGAAGGGGTTCAGGCGCTTCGCCACCTGATTCACGGTGCTGATGTGGCATAACTCATTGAAATAAAATCAGAATGTAATTTTGCATTCTGGTAATCACCAACCTCGCTTCGGCGGGGTTTTTTATGGGCGAAATCCATGAAAACAATCTCTCTCAAACTCGATACCGATACCTGGGATCTTGTCCTTGATGAGCTGGGTAATATCGCCACGGTTGAAAATCCCTACGCCTGCGCTCAGGACGTAGCGACGGCATGCCTGGCTATACGCGGCGAGTGCATTTACGAAAAAGACACCGGCGTTAATTACAAAGAGCTGCTGAACGTTAAGGCCAGCACCGGCGCCATGGCGGCCGCGCTTCAGGTTGAAGCGTTGCGGATGAGCTATATCGCGCGCGCTGAGCCGACGCTGATTAACAACCGCGATACGCGCCGCACTACCGGCGTTATTGCGATCGTGGATACCAACGGCCTGGATTCCAGCGTCACCCTGTGAGGAAAAAATGACGACAATCTCTACGGCGGTACCGGCCGTGACCTTTTCCACCACTGGCCTTGATGTTCCAGATGAGGGAGACATTCTTGCCGGGCGTATAGCAGATATTGGTTCTGCATTCGGGACGGCGATGAGCACGAACCTCAAGACGCCGCAGGGGCAACTGGCTGTCACTGATACTGCAATCATCGCAGACAAGAACGATCAGCTACTGGCTATCGTCAACAACATGAACCCGGACTTTTCCTCCGGCAGATTTCAGGATGGCATCGGCAGGATTTACTTCCTCGATCGCATTGCTGCTGCGGGTACGGTTGTAACGGCCACATGCTCCGGCGTGCCGGGGACGGTGATCCCGGCACAGTCCTATGCAACCGACGATAACGGTTATATGTACGTGTCACTGGCAGCCGGAACGATAGGCGCAGACGGGACGGTAAAGATTGAGTTCCAGAACCTGACTACCGGGCCGATAGCTTGCCCCATCGGTACGCTGACAAACATCTATGTCGCGGTAAGTGGCTGGTCGAGTATCACCAACGAGACCGCGGGTGTACCGGGCTCGAATGTTGAAGGGCGATCTGCATTTGAGTATCGCCGTCGCCAGTCAGTGGCACGTAACGCCTTCAACACGGCAGCAGCTGTGCGGGCTGCTGTCCTGGAAGTCGATGGGGTGCTTGATGTTTATGTGATCGACAACAAAGAGCCCACTTCCGTCGAGAAAGGCTCCACGAATTACACGCTGCTGGCCAGCTCGATTTATATCGGGGTTTATGGCGGGGCAGTGGCTGACATTGCAGCGGCCATCAATAAAAAACTTCCCCCGGGTACCGTTATGAACGGTGACACCACCGGGACCGTGCAGGATACCGAAAATTATGACGCCCCTTATCCGGAGTACACCTACAGGTGGAAAATGCTGGATGCGGTGAGCGTTCATATCAAGGTGGAATACGAAGCGAATGATGGCCTTCCGTCAGATATCAACGCGCAGATCAGAACGGTCGTCCTGAATGCCTTTACCGGAGCAGATGGCGGTACCCGGGCGCGTGCCGGCGCGCGAATTTATGGTAGCCGGTATATCGGCCCTATCCAGGCGCTCGATACACAGAACATGAACGTTCTTTCGGTCCAGATATCTCTGGACGGAACCACCTGGTCTAGTGCGCTGACTATGGGGATAGATCAGGAACCGACTCTCGATGCGACAAACATCATAACGGAGGCGGTAAGTGAATAATGTCGACTGGACGATCTACGCGCAGTACGTGAACTCTACCAGCCTGCGGTCACTGATTGATACCTTTAACGCTTCCGTAGCGCCAGAGGACTGGATAGACACGTTCTATGACCTCGTATTCAACATCGAGACCTGTGGAGATTACGGGCTGATGTGCTGGGGTAAAATCGTTGATGTAGAGCGTTTGCTGACTGTGACGCCATCCCAGCAGTTTCTGGGGTTTGGCGAAGCGACCAGTACCCCGGCAGAACTCACCGACCCGCAACCCTTTAACCAGGCACCTTTCTATACCGGCGTACAGGACACGAATACTGTCGTCCTGACCAATGAGGCATACCGCAAGCTGATCATGTGCAAAGCGATGGCGAACATCAGCGACTGCACCGTGCCGGTCATGAATCGCATGCTGATGTATATGTTCGGAGCCAGTGGGCGAGCTTACGTGCGTGACGATGGCAACCATGTCATGAGCTACGTATTCGAGTTCCAGCTTTCCGATTCGGAGCTGGCCATAGTGCAAAGTTCCGGCGCGCTTCCTTCCCCTCCCGGGGTAAAAGTTAACATCGTTCAGGAGGTCTGAATTGAATAATTCAGCCATACCGTCACGTCTGACGGTTGTCTTTTCTGTGAGCGGCGATAAAAACACGATCCCGGTCAATTCCACCTCTGAAACGCTGGCTGATGGCCTGGCGGCGATGGATTCCGGTTTCCCGCCGCTGACCCGTATCGCACTCTCTGCCGGCGGTAAACCGCCGAAGGGGCAGGACTTTAACGGCATTTTTAATGATCTTTACACTCGCCTGCAATGGTCGGATGCCGGGATGGGATATCCCTTTAACGCAGATTTCAGAACGGCCATTTCAGGCTATCCGAAAGGCGCGGTGATCCCCTCCAGCGATTACTCGGTGTCGTGGCTCAACACCATAGATTCCAATAACACCGCACCGGAAAAAACCGACGCCACGGCATCTGGTTGGATGCCTTCATGGGGATGCGGGGCGGCCAGCATTTCAATATCGACGGCTAACGTTAACGCCACCGATCTGCAGGCTGCTAACCCACGGCTAATTCTCACCGGCGCGCTAACTGGTAACCGGATCCTATATCTCCCTCCATGGGTGAAAGACTGGACCATCGAAAATAACTGCACCGGCAGCGCTTACTACGTTCAGTTAAGCACCAGGGCGGCGGGCGCAACGGTTGTCAGCAAGCCAGGCACAGTTACTCAAGTCCACTCTGATGGAACCAACGTAACCTCCCTTTCGAAGCCTCATGGAAACATCGCTTACGCGGTCAACGGGACATATTCATTCGTCGTGCCCGCAGGGGTGACGCGTATTCGTTACACCGTGACGGGTGCAGGCGGATCCGGAAGCGGTTGTCAGGCGTCCTCCTCAAGTGAGTCCTATAGCGGTGGCGGGGGCGGGGCTGGCGGTACATCTTTAGGCTGGCTGGACGTTGTCCCGGGAACGACCTTATCCGTTGTCGTCGGCAAAGGTGGTGCATCGGTATCAGGAGCCGTGTCCGGCAATGACGGCGGCGACTCTTCTTTGGGTGGGATCATCTTCGGCCGCGGCGGGAAAAAATCCAACAAGGCCAGCATCGTGAACAGCGCCGGTGGTGATGGCGGTCTTGCATCAGGTGGCGATATCAACATTCAGGGGGGTGCCGGTCAGGACGGCCAGGCAGCGACAAACATGCTTACCGGTTCTGGCGGTGCTTCGTTCTGGGGTGGTGGCGGACGTAGCGGCGCAACCGGCGGTGTGAAAGGGAAAGCAGCAGGCTCTGGCGGTGGTGGTGCTTACGATATTGATTTCAGCGGAATAGCTTACCCGTCCGGCGATGGCGCCGATGGCATTGTACATATCGAGTGGTAATAACAGGAAAAATTATGGCGACTACCGACACACAGCAAACGGCGCAGTTCGCGGCAGAGGCAGCCGTGAGTGCCGCAGAGGCAAAACAGTACCTGATCGAGGTCCAGCAGGGCTATCAGGATATTAGCGCCACCACTCAGGAAGCGATCAATGCTGCAACTGCGGCTGAAGCTGCCAAGAACTCAGCAGAAACGGCTGAACAAAGTGCTGCTACTTCGGCCGCTGCCTCATCCGAATCGGCAACGGCAGCCGCAGGTTCAGCTGCGCAGGCCGAAGAGTACAAGAATGATGCCTCTGAATATGCACTCAATAAGTTCACGTTCTATAAAACACCGAGCGATCCGGACGGTACAATTGCAGGCCTCGCTGCCACTACAAACGGTCAGTCATTCCGCGTAGCGGAAGGGCCGGAAGCGACAGCAGCATTCAAAACCTACGAGAACCAGGATGGCGTAGCTGTGTTACAGGCCTCTCAACCAGGGACAGCAGCTATAACCGGTACAATCCGCGAATTTCCTACACTGGCGGCAGCACAGGCTGATGCCGATGCTGGCAATATTCCTACAGGTTCAACTGCGTATTATCGAAGCGCTGACGACGAAACTCTTGCGATTGAGGTTATTAACACTTCAGGAACGCTTCAGCCTACCGGACGCCGCATGTTATCTGCTGAACCATTCCAGGGGTTAGTTGATGCTGTTCTCTTTGCCGACCCTGCAGAGTTTTCACGCTCCGGGTATGCGTCTGCGGTAGTAGCCGAGGATATGTTCATTATTACCGCTGTCCGGTCTGATGGTTCATTTTTTATTCCTGACCTTGATATCCCCGGCATTGACACCCTGTCTCGTATCACTGCTGAGATCACATTTATTGACCCTATTGAGTTTTTGCGATCGGGATATCTGTCAGCTGTGCTGTCAGCTGATCGCTTTATTCTGTCTGCGGTGGCGCTGGATTCAGATGTTTATATACCCGTCATTTCTGACTCGGTCGGGGTTATTGAATCGCGCGAGTTCGCCCGCAGTGGTTTTATCAACGCAGTTATTTCAGAGGACAGATTTATTATGGCAGCCAGGACTACTGAGGAAAATGCTCAGGAGGGGAGTAGGGAAATTCGCCTGCCAACAGAGTTTGAACGTTCGGGATATCGGTATGCTGATGCAAGCGCAGATATGTTTGTTACAGACGGAGACCGGCTGTTAACTGAGGCATGGCGGCGTGACGTGTATTACGCCAGGGTGGTGGGCGCATACAGTCAGCTGTTTAAATTTGATGCGAATGGCACAGAAACTCAGTTGACGCATGACAATGCGAACGTGACGAACGTCCGGGATAGCGGCGATGATGTGCAATGGCAGAGTGATGTCGATGCCGGTGTAAAAGGCGGGCTCTGGTTTACGAAGAAGTCCAGTTTCGATCCCCACCCGGTATTCCCACGAAACATCATCACGCTATGGGGGCATTCATTTCTGCAAAACCCACGACTGGCTAATAAATTATATAAATTAACTGGAATGCCGGTCTGGAATTTTGGACGCAGTAATATCACCAGCAAAGGGGCGGCTCTGCGCCAGGGCGGGCAGCGAATCGAAGTATGGCCTTTGACGGGGAAGATTCCGGCAACAACGGATGCTGTCCAGGTCACGCCATCATCCCCCGGCCCACTGGAGCTTGGCGCTAAAAATTATGCGCTGAACGGGCAAGGGTATTTCCGCGGGCAAAAGGTCTGGGTTAACTGGTACGCTGACAACACGCTAAAAATCACACGCTATGCCGCCGGTGCGGAAATTACGGTTCCCGCTGCTGAAACGCTGACGTGGATACCGCAGACGCAAGAAGCACTGACCGATATTGATACCGGGCAGGTGATAACGCCGCAGTATGCAACTTATGACAGGCACGCTGAAGGGATTAATATTTTCTGGATAGGACGAAATAACAGTGCTGGTATTGCGCAGGTTATTTCCGATTTGAAAGCGATGGTGGAAAAAGTTAAGGCATCATCTAAATATCCGCGAATCGTGGTGCTGGCTGATTTCATGGATGCCGGACAGACCAATGGCACTGCAGGCCGTGCGCAGATGTTTTCGCTGAACGCTGCGTATAAGCGCGCGTACCCCGAATATTATTGTGAAATTAATGGTGTTGATATTCTCCAGAACTTTATCAATCACGCCAACACGAACTATGCAGATGATGTGGCCGACGTTGCAGCCGGAACAACCCCCCGGAGTCTGCGATATGACGACCTGCATCCGTCTCAGGTTCTGCAGGAAAATGCATTACATATTGGCGCAGACGTAAACGCTGAATTTATCGTTCAATTTTTGACAAAAAAAGGCTGGTTATAATGACTACAGTGACAGGTCCATTTGAAGTACGTAAAAATCTGACCCTGGGCGCGGGTGTAAAACTGTACCGCGACCAGACAATTACTCCCGAAACGAAAGCAGTCTTTGATTTTGCATCGGACTGGGCGGGCGGTAACAAGGCACAGTACAAAAATCTGAACACGTTAAAAAACCTGAACTATGTCGATGATGCGATAACGATTAACGCCAACGATTCAAATTCAAACGCGCAAAACTACGGCAGTGGGGGCGGTATTTATTCTGCGACTGGTCAGAACTTAGGGGTAAAACTCCCGGCATCGGCATACCCAACACCGGATATGACCCGATTTATGTTTACTGTGTGGGCAAAATGGCCGGCGGACAAACTGATAAACCCCGCAAATACTAACTGGGCTCTGCTCTACGCGGGCTCAGGCACCGGCGCATTGTCAGATGACGCAAGCACGGCGTTTAAAATCGGCGGCGTGCGGCAGGTGAACGATGGTTCGGACGTTCCAATTCAGGTCCTGTACGTATATGGCGTGCGCGTTACGTATCCCGCAGAGGCGCAAACAAAAATTAAATCCGTCGTTGGTCAGAGTCAGCCATTCCAGTACGGGGTAGAAGTGGTTCGAGATAAAAATCTGAACAATTTCTACTGCAATTTCTATCTGAATGGTGAGCTGATCGGGACGTCACCAACATTTACTCCCCTGGCTGTCCCGACGGTGACAAACGCGTTTGTGCTGGGAAATCTGGCTAACGGCTACTGCATGGCGAACACTGTTTTCTATCGTGTACGCCTGGATGACCTGAGCGGGTCTACTCGGCTGACCGCAGATCTCATCGCTGACGATTACGCAAAAAATAAGGGGTACTTTAGTTAAAAGTAATTGCGGCTGTCATGAAAATTGATAGCCGCAACCTCTCGTGATCTTCCCTCTCAATAAAACTACTGTATATAAAAAGAGTGTTCATCAGAGGGCAGATCATGCTTCGACAGTCAGACATCGCCGCGGCTTTCCGCGAGTCCATTTTGCGCAGTTCCAAGGGGTTCCAGTACCTTCACACTCGCGACTTCGTTACCGCGCTGCGCCGGCGTGGCATTCACTTTACCGAGGTGGAGGCGAACTCCTGGATATCGCGGGAACAAACGTATTTCGTCGACAAAACGCCGGACCATAGTGAAAACCGGCTGTGGATGATGGCCAACATGGGGAGGGTTCTGTAATGGGCTTTCCATCACCGGCGACGGACTATACGGAACAGCGATTAACGGTTAACTCGATCTGCAATGTCGGTCCAAATACGCTCGTCTTCGAGCAATCTGGCGGTTACGTTGTGCTGGATATCTCCCTGAAACCAAAGCAGGGTAGTCAGGTTCTGATCCAGCACGGCGGCGGGACGGAGCTTGCCACGCTGAGAGGAAAGTCACTGATTACCGAAGATGGTGAAGCGATCGAGGGTGAAGCCCTGGACGATGTTACTGTCATCGGCGTCGTGACGTTTACTATCTGCGATGTGCGCCAGGACAACGCGGTTGTTTAGTTGCTGTCAGCTCGAGGCTGCTGTGTCGTAGATGTGGCGTTACAGGAATGCACGATAAATACAGGGATGTATTCAAACGACACGAAACGACACAAAACCGGATGCGAACGCGGTAAACATGTGTGATTACAGTGAGTTATTTAACGCTCTACCTTTCTTCTAAGCCGTAGGTCACAGGTTCGAATCCTGTAGGGCGTGCCATTAAGAAACAAGCACTTACGCCAGTTTTAAACCAGCCTGATTTCCTCCTTGTGTCGTATTTGTGTCGCTAGCGCCAAAAATGGCGTCAATTTTCCGTGCGTGTTCGGTCAGGTGGTTCGGCGCCAGGTGGGCATAACGACGCACCATCTCGATGCTCTCCCATCCTCCCATTTCCTGCAAAACAGAAAGCGGGACGCCGGACTGAATCAGCCAACTCGCCCAGGTGTGCCGGAGGTCGTGAAAACGGAAATCCTCGATCCCCGCTTTTTTCAACCCGGCGCGCCAGGCGTTATTGTCATCCACTCGCATTTTTCTAACCGCGGGCGTCAGCGTTCCATCAGGGCGATGTTTTGCCGTGGTGTGAACGAACACCCAGCGCGAGTGCTTCCCTATCTGATCCCTTAATACCCTGCATGCGGTATCATTCAGAGCTACGCCAATCGCCTTGCCCGCTTTTGCGTTCTCCGGATTTACCCATGCAACCTTTCTCTGCATATCGACCTGCTGCCACTCAAGCCCGATGATGTTTGAGCGGCGCAGGCCGGTTGCCAGTGCAAATATCACCACTGGCTTAATGCTCTCCGGCATGCACTCGATCAGCCGCTCAGCTTCTTCTCTGGTCAGCCACCGTATCCGCTTACTGATCGGCTTGCGGGTTTTGATAACAGGGGCTGTTTTTATCCAGCCCCAGTCATTCGCCGCGGCCCTGAGAAGGGAGCGAATGAAGGAAAGGTGTTGAGCCTTCGTAGCCTGCGAAACCTGCCGTGGTTTGTACTCCGGAACAGGCTTACCCTTCCTCAGCGCGGCATCACGCTTACTCTCCCACACCTGCAGGTGTTTACGGTTGATCATCCCGTTAACGGCTTCATGAACTTCCTCCGCCGTTATCTTCGAGACATCACGGCCGGAAAAATGCTGCAGCCAAAACTCAATTTTGGTTTTGTCATCATCCAGCGATCGCTTATGGTCCTTTTCCCGCAGCCACCGGATGCAGCACTCTTCGAAGGTTCTGACGGGCAGGTCGCCGATCTGGTCAACCCGCCACGCTTCCGCCTTCAGCTTGTCGTGGAGCTCCTGAGCCTGCTTTTTGTCCCCCGTGCCAAGAGATCGCCTAACTCTTTTTCCTGACGGCGTAAAGAAATGACAGTGCCACACGCCGCCCCTGAGGGTGATTGACATAAAACTTCTCCTTTATGTTCACCCGCGTTCGCGATGACAGGATCGCGCGGGGTTTTCAAATATGCAATACACGCCGCCTCGGTCGTTCTGTACTTATTGCCGACCTTGCGGCCGGCGAGCTCTCCAGACTCAATCAGGCGGTAGATCACCCGCGCCGACACGATGAGCAAATCAGCGGCCTGCTGTGCTGTTATCGGTTTGTCAGATGCCATATCACCTCCGATGCTTACCGCGTAATTCCTCTTCTTCTTGACAGTCAGCGCAGCGCTGACAGCCCGCCACAAGTTCCCGGCGCCGCTCGGGTATCTCTTCCCCGCAGTCGCGGCAGTGAGTAGCTGAAACTGCGTTATGGTTGATGCGCATGTTCTGGATGGTCATTTCCAGCCGGCGCTCTGCCAGCTCGTTGGCCTGATCGATGATTTCTGGCATGTCAGCGCTCCTTTATCTTTCCGTTCAAAATGCCGATTTCCACATAGAGATGGCTTGGCGTTAACCCAAGCTGCCTTATCAGCGGCATGCATCCGTTGAGGATCGGTCGTGATATCTCGTCGCAACTTAAAGCGGGGGATGAACGACGTTTTGCCTTAACCTCATCGTTAGCCCTGCGCGCGATGCTTCTGAGCGCATTTTTCTTTTCTTCTGGCGTCATGCGACCCCCATATAAACGCGAATGAAAGCCGCAGCTGCCTGTGCGTTTATGGCGTTGCCGTAACCCTTCAGGCGGCCGACGCGGTTGCTGCTTGCCACTCTTGCCACCCCGGGCTCGACTCGTCCCATGCGTGCGGAAGCCCCATCAACCAGCGGGAATGTGCCGGGTTCAACTGGACGCCATTTTCCATCTCGACATAAGAGCCAGTCCGCATCTCGCCAAAAACCGTTAACCTCAAGGGCCCGCACAGGCTCGCCGCCCATCCGATTTTGTTCGGTGTCTCCCTGCCGTCCGCACTCATTTGTACCGTCGTTGCATTGGTGATGTAGTTGACCTGTGGTGTTGGCCAGCCCGTCAAAAACGCCTGGCGCGGCAGCTGGTCCAGTCGTTCCTTCCCGTCCCGCTGCGCTGTCATTCCGGAAGTGTCTTTCCAGTCCCGACTTGTCGGCGTTGTCCAGGCTGCCAATACTGCGAAGTCCTGTAGATTTGGCTGGCGACCGGCTTCCTTCCGCGCCAACACCTTGAGCCAGTCCTGGTAGCAGTTTTTGACATTGCTCGCCAGCGGACTCGGCCACCCAGTAAGCTCTCTCTCTGATGTGCGGTGCACCGATGCCCGCTGACGTAAACGGCACAAGCCCGAAGGCGTATCCCACTCCTTCCAGGTCTGCCTGTACAAGGTCGAACCAAGCGTTTGCACTACCCGCTGCAACCTGTTCGCCAAAGACATGCTGAGGCCTGCACTCGCTGATAAGGTGGTTGAAGGCTGGCCATAGGTGCCGCTCGTCAGCAAATCCATCGCCCTTACCTGCCGTGCTGAAAGGCTGGCACGGGCAACTTCCTGTCCAGACCGGTTTGTTATCCGGCCATCCGGCCAGACGCAGAGAATGTGACCAGACGCCAATTCCGGCGAAAAAGTGGCACTGGGTAAATCCTCTGAGGTCGTCAGGTGTGACATCTTCAATACTCCGTTCGTCAACTTCGCCCGGGGCGATATGCCCGGCGGCTATGAGGTTACGCAGCCACTGCGCCGCGAATGGGTCGATCTCGTTGTAGTAAGCTGCCGCGCTCATGCTGCCTCCGTCTTCACTACGTCGATGGCGCAGCCTGGCAGCAACTCAACCGCCGGTGCCGTGCACTGATTCCCCCACACATCGAAACCGTGAGACGACTGGCGAGCGAATAACTCAATACGCGGTACATCGCCCAGCAACTGCACCAGTTTCTCTCGGATAACGTCCGGCTTGCGCGAGTTCTCCAGGCGTGGCGCCGTGACGTGTTGGCAGATCGACTTATCGATTCGCTTAGGGAGCTTTCCTTTCACCGCAAACAGACAGTCTTCGCTGTTCGCACGGGTCATGTGGCCCATACCGATGGCGCTGTTGCCTTTGTGCTTGTTCGTCTTGTGCCAGGTGAATCCCTTCATGGTCATCAGGCGGAAGCCCCAGGCCTCCATGACTTTCAACGCTTCAACCGGCTGAGTCGGCACCCACCACATAGCCAGCAGGCAGCTATCGGCGGCAAGTTCCCACACAGGCAGACGACAGATATCCAGCACGTTCATAACCGGGTACTTAAACCCGGCGCCGCGCTTGCCGTCGGCTGCCTTATCGCGGAAAAGCCAGGGCGGATCGGCGTAAATCAGAGAGTATTTTTTGCTCATGCTTCACCGCCAGAATTTGGTTTCCATGTGAATTCAGGAGCGATAATCACATCCATGCAGGTTCCGCGATCGTTGTATTGTTCGAGCATTTCAAGAGTGTCAGCGTCAGTCTGGGTATCCCCGTAACTACCAACAATGCAGAGCAATTCAACAGGCGCCCCGAGGTTTTGCAGGGCAATAGTTAACTGCTTTGCTAATGCCATTTTCATCGCTTCGTTACTCATGCCACCACCTTCTTACTGTTAATCAGCTCAGCCAGCCGCTGAGCCTTTAATGGGTTTTTGATAACGTCGCCGCTTGGGGCGATCCATCCCCGGCGATTGATGGAATAGGGAAGAGTGATACTTCCAACGGTTATTCCGTCGTGGTTAGTTTTCATTTCCACTGCTCCCCGAAGGTAAAGCCGATCTCCGCCAGTGATTCATCCATCTTGCTGATGAACTCCGGCACCATTTCGTTGAAGTCGGACATGTATTTGTCGTCGCGCTCAACAACCACATGGTGAATGCCTTCTCGCTTCATGCGAGGGTCATAATTCGCGAAGTACCAGGCGTCCTTCCCGGTTACCCACATGCTGAATTGCACCTGGGCCATATAGGCGGATTTGATAGCCTCGAAGCCGCCAAGCCGGAATTTCATGAAGTCGCGAGAGGTGAAAGGGCACTTCAGCTCAAGGCCTCGGCCATCACTGCACAGGCCGTCTGGTGAGCAGGCGGTGCGCATACCTTCGTCACGGAAGAGGATCGGCGACTCGGTTACCTTCACGTCGGTGGTGAACTCAAACAGGGTGCGAGCGTCGGCCTCATACTGTTTTCCCCAGGCCAACGCCTTGGCGTTAACTTCCGGCGCCACGCCGGTGCACACTTCGGCAAGGAGCGTAAGAAAGTAGGACATCTTCATATCAGTCCACTTTTTGCCTGACTTGGGTTTAGAAATGACGTTGTGAACTTCCGAGGCTGTGATCACGCCCAGGCGTAAGCGGTGCCAGGATTCATCTCCCTGTTCAACGCGGGTAACGTCAATGCCAGTGCGTGCAAGGATAATTTCTGGCGTCATGCTGCCACCTGCGCTTTTTTCTGGAGGAAGCTAAAGCCTTTCTGCGCTTCTTCTTCGGTGAGCTGTGATGCCTGGAAAATGTCACGCTTGAAGATGTTGCTGCACAGAGGCAGGAAGTCCTGTTCCCAGTCCTTATTCAGGGACGTCAGGAGGTCAGTAATTGCCTGTAACGTTTCCTCACTGGCCACCAGGGGGAGCGCCTCTGTCGTGCTGCGCGGCGTTACGTCACGCGCATCCACTTCCAGCGTTTTACCTTCCATCTCTTCGGCAGTGGGCTGCTGGCCAATTTCAGGCCACGCCTTACGCAGAGCCTGAGCCTCGGCACACTTCGCCAACTGGCCGTAAGGGCGCTTTTTCCACATTGCGTTTGGCGCGGTAGTGTCGCGGCCGGCGGTGGCGTAGTTTTCAACCCAGTATTCTTTCGCGCTGAATTCGACGATCTCCCCGCTCGGCATGCGCTTGCTGACTGTGTACTTGCACCATTGAGGTACGGTCACTTCAATACCGGTAAGCGTCAGAGTGACGTCCGGGCCGAACTCTGGTTCTTTTGCGCCAGCGTAATCACCGGAGCGATCGGCCTGAATCCGATAAAGCCCGATGCCCGGCATAACCACATCGCGCCACTCGCTTTTACCCGACTTCGAGTCCTTAACGCTCATTGGCACCAGATGAACTGGCTTCAGAAGCGGATCGAGGTTCCTGGCCCGGCAGTAGTCCAGCGCCATCATTACTGATTCGTCTTTGGCGCCAGGGTAAATACTGTTTTTGAGAGCGCTCCAGGTAGCGCCGTCAATGCCTCGCTCAGCAAGAGAGCTGGCTGTAATCACAAGTTCGTTAGCCATTGCTATTCCCCAAAGTTAAAACGGGCAGCCGGTGCGGTGATCCCAGTCGTATTCCGCCTGGGCGTAAGCTACTGCCGAAATGAGATCGTTATATGCCTCGCCAGCTGCATCGCTGCGGAGGCCTTCGTATGGGCTTTTGTCCATCGGCACTGAGAAGCGGAACAGGCCTGACGGCTCTTTCGGCAGGGCGTCGATAATTTCCTGTGCCCGATCGTCAATCCACTTTTCCTTCTCTTCGGACAGCGTTTGTTCAGCCCACTTACGCTCTTCGATCACGTCATATGCGCGGTATGCGTTCATAGCTCGCTCCTGAAATTTGGTTGTAAGAATCCCCGGCGCGATAAAAGCCGCCTGATAGCTCAGTTAAATTCTTCGTTTCGATTACCGGCTGAGACCTTGTCCCAACCCGTTCAGATAAACTTCAACCAGCAAGTCGGTTGTGTAAGTCCGCTCAATCCCGCGATGCAGGTAGAGGCGGCCGCGTTTATTTGCTGATGCTGTCCAGGTGCTTTCCCGATGCTTAACGAGCATCCCTGGGAGAACGGCGCCGCGGTTAACGGTCTGTGTCCCGTAATGATGAATAACCATTGAACACCCCCGTAGCGTGCAGAATTTTGATAATCAACGCTGTCCAGATAACGCCGCAGATCAGCAGGCAGTAAATCAGTGAACGAATTCCTTGTTTGCTCATACTTTCTCCCGCGCTTTCAACATTGCATCAGCCATCAAGTAAGAAAGCTCAGCAACAATGAAATCATCTTCACTTCTCGCAGGGTGCTCAATGCCCGCTGGATAACCTGCCAGCCAGCCCTGCATCGCTTTTGCCGCAAAGTAATCACGAAGAGTCAAACCTTCGCACCCTTGCGTTGGATATGCAGGGCCACCATTGTTTTCTTTGCTCATTTCCCACCCCAGCATGCGAAGCTAAAAAAAAGGACAGCAACCAAAAACGGAACGACCTTTAACCAAAAATTACGCCATGCAGGCTTGTCTTCTTCGCGGATCATCTCTTCACCTTTGCCTTATCGCGGCTAACGGAGCGTTGTTACCTATTTCCGGCGCCAACGTTGTTGTTTGGATGGCTTAAATTTACAGATAAAACTGTATTTTCGTCAACAGACAAAACTGTATTTTTTTGTCGTTGATTACATATCTAACTGTAATGAAA
>CYGL01000217.1_pt1 | contig 29814 bp, 38 predicted proteins | sample 485531 | NCBI WGS metagenome assembly CYGL01 (sample SAMEA3497897, study PRJEB9818) | human gut metagenome | reverse complement strand
CATTCGAAGGTGAGCGCCATAATGCACTTGATGACGCCCGTTACCAGGCAAAATACGTTTCAGTTATCTGGCAAAAACTGATCCCGAATCAGGCTGATTTTTAATGTTCAACCCCGGTCGTTGCCCACCAGCTATAGTGGCGGCGACCATGATTAGCGGAACGACGCTCATGGCAAGACTTATTCTGCTCACTGAGTGGGCTAAAAAGAGGAATTCAGTGAACCGGTCCCTACTCCGAGTACGTTAAGTAAATACGCTAAAGCCGGAATGATATTTCCTCTCCCCAAAAAAGTTGGGAGACGCTGGCGAGTGGATCCGCAAGCTCGCTTTGTCGGAATGGTAAACAAGCCGGAGGTGATCGCCACAGATCACCCTGCTTTGAAGAGGATACTGGAAGATGGCGCGCCCGCGAAAATATAAAACCGATGTTCCGGGATTATCTCCGTATTTTGACAAAAGAAATAACAAAGTTTACTGGCGTTACAGGCATCCCATAACAGGCAAAAATCACGGTCTCGGCAGTATTGACCAGAAACTGGCAGAAACTATTGCAGCAGAAGCGAACAGCCGTATTGCCCGGCTAGCAAATGGAACAAATGCTCAGTCTGCAGGAGAAAATTATTAGTGATACCGGCGGTTCATCAACCGTTACCATTTTTCTGAATAATTACAGAAAAATTCAACGAGGAAAGATATGAAAACGGCGAGATCAAACTCAACACGCTGAAACAGAAAGCGGCCCCTCTCAGGGTATTTGATGAACGTTTTGGCACCAGACCGTTAGATGCCATAACCGTAAAAGATGTGGTATCAGTACTGGAAGAGTACAAGGCCAGAGGACATAACAGAATGGGACAAATTTTCAGGAAAGTACTGATCGATGTTTTCCGGGAAGCTCAGCAAACGGGCGATGTCCCGCCAGGCTTTAACCCTGCAGAATCGGCAAAAAAAACCGCAGGTGCGGATATCAAGACAGCGACTGACTTTTGATGAGTGGATGATGATTTATAACGCAGCGGAAAAGGATGGTTACTTTTTTACAGCACGGTATGCTGCTGGCACTGATGACAGGCCAGCGCCTTTCAGATATTTGCAAAATGCAATTTTCGGATATCCGGGATGGTTATCTTCATGTCGAACAGCAAAAAACAGGAACCCGGATTGCCATCCCTCTGGCTCTGCGTTGCGATAAATTAAATCTCACCCTGGATGATGTGGTGTCATCCTGCCGCGATTGCGTTCTTAGTCCGTGGCTATTGCACCACCATCACGCGAAAGGGACAGCTAAGCGCGGCGGGATGGTTAAGCCAGCAACATTAACCGTTGCATTTAAAAAAGCCCGGGATTCTGTGGATTACAACTGGCGTGCTAATGGCACCCCTCCCTCTTTCCATGAGCAGAGATCTTTATCAGAGCGATTGTTCAGAGAGCAGGGGGTTGATACCAAAATTTTGCTAGGCCATTCGAATCAAAAAATGACCGATATTTACAACGACGCACGCGGTAAGGAATGGAAAAAACTGGTCATTTGATGACCAGTTTTGCAGAGGGGTTTTGCAGAGGTTTTGCAGAGAAAAATTAAAAACGATATCCTGCGGAGAACATAAACACCCACGGATCCAGTCGTACCGAGTCTTTTACGGTAGTAACACCAGATTTGTACTTAGCCGTGGTATCGATATCCATGTACCACACTGGTAGATTATAAAAAATGTAATAAGACATTGTATCTGAAAGAAAAAACAGGATTTGAGGCGCTTTTTTATACCGTTTTTCCGTGTTTTTAACTGCCTGATTTTATTGAAATCTTTTTTAGTTTTGCAGAAAGGATTTTTTGCTCGATCGCTTTAATTTTATACATTCCTGATAACGGAAATTTTTTTGCCCGTTGACAGTTTTTGTTCTCCGGGGCTATATTCCTCACACAACCGCAAAATCGGTTGTCGGGATTGGCGTCTCGGATAACATCACAACGCATAGCCGCGTTTGCGGTTTTTTTTGCGTTAAGCATTGCCACATTCGCATTATGGTGGGGCGTGCAGGGGCGGAGAAATCCGCGCCGGGGTTTTGTGATGACCGGTTACGCCAACCCTGTACGTCTCACCACCTCCCTGATTGGCGTCAGAGGTGGTGATCATCCAATTAATTGGAGTCATCACATATGAATACAGCTATAACTTTTTCTAACGAGTCACCAAAAGTCTTTTTCAAAGATGGTCGCCTGGTTACCACCTCTCAAGCTGTTGCCGACTACTTCGATAAACAACATAAACACGTTTTAGCTAAGATTGACACACTCGACTGCTCTCCCGAATTTACATCAGCCAACTTTTCGGCCGATGTTCAGACTGTCGAAATTGGCAACGGCGCAGAACGTGAATCACGATGCTACCTGATCACAAAAGACGGCTTCATGTTCCTCGTAATGGGATTTACTGGCAAAAAAGCAGCCAGACTAAAAGAAGCTTACATTGAAAAATTTAACGCAATGGAAGAAGAACTCCACAAACGTCCTCCTGCAGCACAAAACTCCCCCGCCCCAAATAATGGATGCGCATTACTGATCCACTTCGATAAACACGGTCAGGTCGAGTTCACAGAAAAAGTCCCCGCCGATGCGATGGTATGCACGCTGGAACGGTTTAAATTTTATCTGGAGCAACATGGGTGGATCGTTGCCCGTAAAGAACAATTGGTGGAAAGGTTGATGCGGTTTTAATGAATGCAAAACCCCGGATGATCACCGGGGTTAATTTTATCGAGCGTGATTGCCGCTAATCGCCATCGCTCTGATTGAGCGTAAATCATTCAGGTTATTCAGTTCTTCCTTCTGCTCTCGCTGACGTCAATAAATCCCATCATTGCGATCAACCTCATCCTTAACCATTGATGCGAGCAGTTCTTCCAGTTTCTGCGCTGACAGCTTTACCTGGTGATCTTCAGCATCTTCCCGGGCTATTGTGGTTCGCGCAGTGGCTGATTTTGCTGACATCACCACAGGGGGCAGACGGACCATTGAACCATGGCCTCCGGAACAAATAAGGGCAAAAATAACAACCACTATCGAAAGCTCACAAACTAACCGCAGCACGTTCCTGCATACGACGTGTCTGCGGCATAATCCCAATGATTACTCCCTGACAGGATTTGCAGGCCACTCAATATCAGGTGCAGTTGATGTATCAACACGATTCAACAATACCCGATATTTATTCCATGCCTCCAGCAACGATCTTTCTTCCTCCGTTGCGATTTCCAGATCTACAGCATCCTGCAGTGGCGCAATATACTCACTGAATTCCTGGATGTAGAACTGTGTGGTGACGGTCTTCCAGCCATTCGGCTCCTGCTGTATCGAAGCATACCAGGCTATTTCAATATCGCTATGCTGCGGCAGCATTTAACCCCTTGTAATTCATCGCCATAATTGATTTAATTCACAAATAAAACTATAACATGGTGAAATCAATGAAAAAAACACAGATGATGGGGCTAAAATTTACACACCACTTACCCTAAAGCTTTATGACTGGTGGGTTTTGGGAGTATCAAATCGGCTTGCATGGGGATGTCCTACAAAGGAACACCTTCTTCCACACTTTCTGGAACATGTAGGTAACAACCATCTGGATATTGGTGTTGGAACTGGGTTTTACCTTACTCACGTACCTGAGAGTAGTCTGATATCTTTAATGGATTTGAACGAAGCTAGCCTGAACGCGGCATCTACAAGGGCTGGGGAATCAAAAATTAAACATAAAATTAGCCATGATGTTTTTGAACCTTATCCCGCGGCGTTACATGGTCAATTTGATTCCATTTCCATGTTTTACCTTCTTCACTGCCTGCCTGGAAATATATCTACAAAAAGCTGTGTAATACGCAATGCGGCGCAGGCCTTAACTGACGATGGAACTCTATACGGAGCCACAATTCTTGGCGATGGAGTTGTGCACAATAGCTTCGGTCAAAAACTGATGCGCATTTACAATCAGAAAGGCATCTTTTCAAACACAAAAGATTCCGAAGAAGGCTTAACACATATACTCTCAGAGCATTTCGAGAATGTTAAAACCAAGGTTCAAGGTACTGTAGTAATGTTTTCCGCTTCAGGGAAAAAATAGCATCCAACCGCAGCACGTTCTTGCTTAAGACGTGCTGCGGCATAATCCCAATGATTACTCCCTGACAGGGTTCGTAGGCCACTCAATATCAGGTGCAGTTGATGTATCAACACGGTTCAGTAACACCCGATACTTTTTCTAGGCTTCCACCACCAGCACGACAAGATGCCGCATACAGTGAACCAGTCAGTCCAGTTTTCAGACAACCAGTGCGTCACCTTTTTGAAGGCGCTTTAAAGCACGTTTTAATCCAGGTCGGCCTGTCCTTGTTCCGCTTAATTTATCTTCAAATATTTGTTCATATCCTGCACAAACAAGAGCGTTTCGTTGCAGATCTGTATTCTGGTCATTTGTTGATACCCTTACATAGCCAATCAGCACGCTGAATCTCCCGTCCAAAAGCACAAATCATGCCATGCAGGCCAGAAACCGCCATTATCTAAAACCTCGGTTTACAGGAAACGGTAAACAAGGCTGGTAACGCCGTTCAGCGTTCCGGCGATAAAATGACCGGAGAACTGAAAATTGGCACGGTGAATGCGCTGCGAATTTTCAATGATGCCTTCGGTCTTATTTTCCGTCGTTCAGAAGATTTTCTTCATTTCATTCCGACGGCTGAAGGACAAGGCGAAAACGGTGATATCGGCCCATTAAGGCCATTCGCTATAAATCTGAGAACAGGTGCTATATCTGTCAGCCACGGGGCCAAAATTGATGGTGGGCTGGCGCTTGGTACAGATAACGCACTGGGCGGTAATTCCATTACTCTCGGAGATAACGACACTGGTATTAAACAGGGCGGCGACGGTGTCCTTTTATTCTATTCAAATGGACAACTGGCATTTGGGCTTCAACCCGCATCTGCTGATTTTTATAAGCGGGTTGCATATATTCATCAGGGAATAATTCCTGATGGAAGTGGCGCATTTGCAGACCAGTTGAATAATGCCACCGCGCCTTTTGTTCAGACGCAGTTTGCCTGGAATCCCACTCCTGGTGGTCATTACGTGCCGATAGTTAAGGGCTTGTCCATTCGCAATGGACAGGGCTATCCCGGCGCGGTCAGCTTTGGGTATTTACTGACAGAACAGTATGGATTTCCGGTTCCATGTATTCATATGCGTGGCGATGGCGGTAATGATGCTTTATGGCAGTTTAACCCGAACGATAAATCCTTTATTTCACCGGGTGCTCTTATTGCGGGTGGCGTCCGTTATAACACCGATGGAAATATATTTGGTGGGTGCTGGGGGTCAAACTTAAATGATTACCTGAATAGTTCTTTTATCAGAAATGTGCGTCTGGGAGGCAGACGTTCTGACACATTATATCGCGGAGGACTTTGCGAACCAGGTAATGGTCATGTGACAACAGGATTGCAAATTATTGGTGAGGTTGATGGAGATGACTGGATGGTGTCACGACCACTACAAAAATACATTTCTGGTAACTGGTATAACGTTGAACAGGCATAGCCATCAGGAGAATATATGCAACATCTGAAAAATATTACCGCCGGAAACCCCAAAACCATTGAGCAGTATCAGCTTACGAAAAAAGCTGGCGTTATCTGGCTATATACAGAAGACGGTAAAAACTGGTATGACGAATTAAAAAACTTTCAGGATGATACTTTAAAAATAGCTTATGACCAGAAGGGGATTATTCGTTGTATTGAGAAAGACGTATCAACACTTAACCCTGACGGGTTAAGTGTTGTTGAGTTACCGAATATAACAGCCAACCGTCGCGCCGATATCTCGGGAAACTGGAAGTTTCTGGATGGTAAAGTAGTAAAGCGGGAATATACAAAACAGGAACTGCAACAGCAGGCAGAGTTACAAAAAGCCGCTTTGCTTTCCGAAGCGGAGTCTGTGATTCAACCGCTGGAACGTGCTGTCAGACTGAATATGGCAACTGATGAGGAACGCACACGACTGGAATCATGGGAACGCTACAGCGTTATGGTCAGCCGTGTGGATACTGCAAAGCCTGAATGGCCACAGAAACCAGAATAACAACAAATTAAGGCCCGTACGGGCCTTTTCTTATTCTGGTGGTTCCGGGAATGTTACAGGAAGAACCGAGGTATCAGTTGTCTCAACCTGTTGCACGTATCGCATCCAGTTCATCAGTTGCTGTCTGTCTGAATCAGTGATAATCCCCAAAGTAAGCTGTGTTTGCCAGAACTGCGTTTTTTCTCTGGCCTGCTGTAATAATATTTTTTTCTGGTTTTCCGTCTGTAGGCGCAACTCTTCTTCGGTATATACACGTTTAATGACTGCGCCATCTTTAAACATCCATTTACCTGAGTCATCAGCACGTCGATTGGCGGTAATATCAGGAACCTCGACAACGCTAAAACCTTACAGGGTTAAGTGTGGAGGCATCTTTGGTTATGGCAACAATAATATTATTTTCATCGTAAACAATCTTTATGGTGTCTGGCTGAAAGTTTTTCACTTCCTCATACCAGTTTTTTCCGTCCTCAGAGTAAAGCCAGATAACTCCGTGTTTCTTTGTTAACTCATACTGTTCCAGTGTTTTAGCATTACCCGCTTTTATGTTCTTTAAGTGCATCATATTAAACGCTCGCTACATTATACCAGGTGCCATTTATATACTTTTGAACGGGTCTGTAATAAACGCCCGCTATATTATCGGCAGAGTTAGACCCTGTATCCTGAACATTAATACCAGACAATACATGACCTGAAGGGCACTGGAAATTCCATGTTTGCCAGTTGTTCACTCCATAATATTGCTGTGAACCAAGTCGAACATCTTTCACATAACGGGAATCAAAGTTACCGTAATCCGAGGGGTTAACACGCCCTGTAATATTTATGGTTTTATTACTTTGAATGCTTCCGGAGACAAAGCGCATAACATGGACGTTATTAGCATAAACATCCAGATTACCATCGCCATTTTGTTTAAAGCCCGTGTCATTATCACCCAATACAATCGAATTACCGCCAAGAGCACTGGATGTTCCGATACCCAGTGCACCATTCAGTTGACCACCAGATAACGGCAGTGCACCAACATCTCCTGCTGAAGGCTTTCTGGTGGTGGTGTAAAATTCGGACCAGTCGGCTTCAAAACCATAACCATCACGGGCTGAACGATAAAAAATACCGCCATTTTTATAATTAATCCGAAACTGAGCTGCAGGACAACTTCCTTCTCCCATATAAAAATGAATAATTAACGTTGATGCACCACTAATAGTTGCGTTATAGGCTCCGCTACTCCAGTTCCATCCAACTGCTTTATCATTCGCAACGGTGCTTCCTGTTTTCCCTAAGGCAAACGCACCAACATGACTTGCTTTTAATGTGATATCGGAGGAACCATCAAAAGCCACATTGCTTATTTTCCTGGCAGTTTTTAATTTTGCAGCTGTAGAAGCATTGCCGGATAGTTCACCAGAAAGGCCACCGCTGAATGTTTGTCGATTAGTCCAGGTATTCGCTGTACTGAGTAACGGTATTTTCTCCCCGCTTGTGCCGAGTTCTCGTAAACCGAGGTATTCGATAACGGCGGCAACGGTCGATTTCGCAAGAATATCCCGCCCAACTTTTGTCAGGGTTGCCAGACTGGCAACATCATTCCCCGTAAAATACGGAAACCTGTCTGCCGCAGTAGCAAGCCCGGCCAGCGCCGTCAGGGTGGCATCTTTCGGTTGCTTACCCGCAAGCGCGCTAGTCATGGTGGTCGCAAAATTCGGGTCGTTGCCCAACGCCGCAGCCAGCTCGTTCAGCGTATTCAGTGCGTCAGGCGACGAGTCCACGAGGGCAGCGATCGCAGCCATAACATAAGCCGTGCTTGCGATTTGGGTATTATTCGTTCCCTGTCGCGCAGTTGGTGTTGTTGGCGTTCCGGTCAGTGCAGGACTATTTAAGGGCGCTTTCTTGTTCGTTTCACCCATTACCGCCTTAACCGCTTTTGGCGTTGCCGCCAGTGACTCGGAAGTGCTGTTGGTCGCACTGCTGAGCTGTACTATCCCCTTTTTCGTCGTGCTCGCATCCTCAAGCGCCACGGCGGATGCAATATCCTCTGCCCGTTTTGCCGCTGTCTCGGCGCGCGTTGCCGCGGATTCCGCCGTACTTTTGCTCTGAGCTGCCGCCGTCGCACTGCCAGCTGCCTCTGTCGCCTTCGTGGATGCCGTCGTGGCGCTGCCCTTTGCTGCTGACGCCTGTCTGGTCGCCTCATCTTTTGAAGCAGACGCAGATGATGCCGATGACGCCGCTGAACTGGCTGACGATGCGGCTGCCGCCTTAGAGGAAGCAGCATTGTCTGCTGAAGTCTTTGCATTTGTTTCAGAGGTTTTTGCTGCAGAAGCAGACCTCGCTGCTGCAGTGGCTTGCTCAGTGGCTTTGCCAGCCTTCGTTGTGGCTGTTGAAGCGGATGATGCGGCGCTTTCTGCCGATTTTCCGGCGGCGGTGGCACTGGCTGAGGCCTGCCCGGCACTTGTTGACGCGGCACTGGCAGATAATGCAGCCGCTGTTTTTGAACCTGCCGCAGCTGAGGCGCTCTGTCCCGCTGCTGTTTCAGAAGACTTAGCGTTCGTCTCGGACGTTTTTGCCGCCTTCGCGGAATTTCCTGCCGCCGTTGCCGAGGAAGCTGCACTACTGGCACTTGATGATGCATTCGTTTCTGAAGATTTCGCTGCCTCTTTTGAGGCCGCCGCACCCCGTGCCGAGGTGGCAGCTTCTGACGCCTTCGTGGTCGCTGTGGATGCAGAAGTGGCTGCCGATTTTTGTGATGCTGCGGCATTCGTTTCTGACGTTTTCGCGGCACTGGCGCTGGTAGCTGCCGCGCTTTTTGATGACTCTGCAGCAGCAGCACTTTTTGCTGCTTCACGGGCCTTTGTCGATGCCGTTCCTGCGCTGGAAGACGCTGACTGAGCCGACGACGCGGCCTGTCCGGCTGACGTGCTGGCGGCACGTGATGAGGCTGCAGCATCGGTTGCATGAGTTGCCGCCTCGCTGGCTGATGCACTGGCATCGCTGGCTGATTTTTTCGCGGCTGCCGTATTCTGTGCAACCGCGGAGGCGTTACGTGACACCTCTTCTACCATCTGCTCAAAGCGGCGCAGTGCCTCCGGTCGGACATCATCCTCCGTCATGGCACCGAGAAAATCATTCAGCGTACCTGGTCTGGAACCTTCATAGACGGTAATGGTCCCGGCATGTGAAGGCGGAAAACCTTCAACCAGCAGGGTGACGCTGTACTGACCATGCTCAACATCCATGCTGTAACGTCCGGCTTCATCCGGATTTTCAGAGGCCACCGTGTTCACCACCACCGTGCTGCTGGTTCGTCTGGCCTTCAGCACAATGGTGCAGTTCTGTACTGGTTTTCCTGTGCCATCTTTAAGCACGCCAGAAATTTTTACTGTCATACTTTTCCACCAATAAAAAAAGCCCGCAGCAGTGACGCCACGGGCTTCAGGACGGTGTAACTTTACGTTTCCTCAAACGCAGTTCACCCCATAAGGTGGATGAACCTGCGTATCATAACAATATTTACAGAAGATAAATCGGCGTCTGTTGTCAGAAACGGTATCCGATACCAACAATAAATGCATCCGTTCGCCAGTCGCCACTACCGGAACCTTCATAAGCAAGGTCAATGGTCACGGATTCGGTCGGGTTAAACTGCACGCCAGCTCCCCACGCCAGAGACGTGTTGCTGTGGCGACCGTCATCACTTCCGGTCAGCACATCGTGCGTTTTCCCCTTGTTGTCAGTTACGCGGATATAATCCCCGGAGAAAGTCGACACACGGCTGTAAGCCATACCCGCCATCGCATACGCGCTGAACCATTCATTCACGCGCACAGACGGCCCCGCCATCACGCTGAACCAGCGATTACGCACGGAATCCTCATGCCAGCGGGTATCGCTGTAATGCGTTTTTTGCTCATCTTCAGCGTTTGGCATAACTGAATGACGTAATCAGCCCCAGCGTGTCCGTAAACTCATAACGGTATTTCACGTTAATCCCGTTCAGATTATCGCTGCCGGGAGCGTTCGTACGGGCATGAAGAGTACCCTGCGCTCAGCGTGGACTGATGTTCTGCTGCACTCGCTGGCGTAGCAGCGGCGACCTGCCAGACTACTGCGGACAAAATAACAGCACATAATTTACGCATAATTACCTCTCGCTTTTCTGCAATAAAAAAGGCGCCATTTCTGGCGCCCGTATCTGGGTTATAAAATTCAGCTAATCGTGATGCCTGCAGTGGCTTTCTTCATCACCACAACCAGCAAATCGCTGATACTTGCTGTGGGATACCAGTTATTTACCAGCCATGCTGACACCGAAAACTCCAGTGTCATGTGACCGTGACCGGCAGGCATATCAATAACACCACTGTAAATCAGCGTATTATCCAGCGCGGTACGGTTATAAATTTCAGCACCGTTTTTCCGCACTATCAGACGGCATGAGGAGTAAATATCAGTATGCTCTTTCTCATGTTTAGCGCCGCTGAATGCCACCGCCGGAATAACAATCTGCCGGTCAAACGGCTGATCGTCATAAACCCTGACGGTAATGGTTCCTGATGGCCACCGCTCCGGTGCACGGGAGTCCCGGGGGAAAGCTTTGCCCACTGTTTTAACGAGATCGCCTTCAAATCTGGTTCGCAGAACAATTTTACCCAGAACCCGACAGTTCTACGTTAAATCGTGACGTTGTTGAGCGTCCCGGAGTTCGCATTCACGTTACCGCTGTATATCGGCATTTTTCGCCGTCAGCCGCCCGTCCGGTGTACAAGGGAAATGCCGGAGGATTACCGCCGCTGGTAATGGTGGGAGCCGTCAGATATTTCAGGAACACTTCATTCATAAATATCTGATCGCCCTGACCAACAAACATCGGCTTTGTGTTGCCATTCGCAGGATTAATCATCGCAATCCGGTCAGCAGCCAGAAGCACCTGACTCTGCATACCTGCTGGCGTATTCTCAATACCGGCTCCGATACCCGCAATATAAAGGCGTCCGTCCTGCATCTGCTGCAGTTTCACGGCCCACATGCTGTTCAGGTTATTATTTGTATCAACCTGAACTTTCTGTATCTGCTGGATTGCCGCACTCTGATTTTCCAGTTTTTTATTGACGGTCTGCGTGATTTCATTGCTGACATTCGTAATGGACGTCCTGATTTCAGCCAGGTCCGGCGCAAGCTGACCGTTATCAATCTGCGTCCACAGCTCCTGGGCCAGATGTGTTTTCCCGATTTCTCCTTTGAAAAAATCCAGGTAACCTTCCGCATCATCGCTCGCCCGACCGACAGCCTCCACGAATGCCGATTTGCCAACAGTATTCACACTGCGGATATAAAAATAATAATCATGGCCCGGTTTGATATTGATACTGGCAGCTATCCAGTACAGCGCCGAGCCAAGATAGCGGGCTGCGGTTTCAATCTGCCTGATATCCGCAATCCGCTTTTCCGAGAACCAGAACTCAAACTGTACCGTCGGGTCATAAACGGCAAGATGCGGCGTGGCGGTTATCTGAAAATAGCCCGGCGTCAGCTCAATCCGCGACGGTGCTGCCGGTGCGGCAATCCGGAAGGTGGTGGTGGCAGGTTCACCCTGCTGGCCATAGCTGTTTATCGCCCGCACCGTCAGGGTGTATTCCCCGAGCGGCAGGCCGCTGAAACGGTGCTCCGTGTCTGCGGTGATGGCGGTGGTCACCAGTCTGGCATCCGTTCCCTTACCACTGGTCAGGCGCAGACTGAAGCGCACACCCTTCACCACCCGCGGCGTGTCCCATTTCGCCTGCGCCAGATACTGGCCGTCAGCTGCGCTCACCTCCACCGTCAGGTGCTGCACTGCCGGTGGGATGACGCTGTTCAGGGAACCTGACTGCGGCTCAAAGCGGGCACCGTTATCCACGATGGCTTCTTTTTCCGGTACGTGCTGCACCGCCGTGATGGCAAAGGTGCCGTCCGTGTTTTCCCGGACGGAGACACAGCGGAACAGGCGACGGCGCAGTGACGGCAGGGAGAGTCCCCACACCCCGTATGTCTCCACACCATCAGGCAGGGTACTGACCTGTATCCGGTCCGGCGCGGGGTGTTCGGTGATGTCCACACTCACTGGCTTACCGCTGCCGTTAATCAGGTTCACCGTGGCGGCACCGGTCTCCGGAAGTGTCACTTCACGGTCCAGCGTCAGGGTGCGGGTGGCAGCATCAATGGACAGGACACGTCCGCCGGTCAGGGTCCCGGCATAGTCGTTATCACAGATTTCAATGATGTCACCGGGTGTGTGCCGCAGCCCCTGAGACCCGAGCGTGAAATCCACCGTCTGCGTTTCCAGCAGTTCGGTCTTTATCACCCACAGTCCGGCACGGTGGGCCTGACCGCGGCTGGTACAGCCGAACGCGTCCATCTTCAGCAGGTTGCGTCCGTAGCGCAGTATGGCTTCCGGGTCTTCCACCAGTTCCGTGGAGGTCTGCCAGCCGTTCTGCGGGTCGGTGTAATTCACCTCCACCGCCGTGTGCCGGTCCTTCAGGGCACTGAAGCTGTAGCGGAATCCCACGCCGTTATCATCCACCACCACATCGCTGTTGGTGTACGGCCACACCACATCCGACGGGCGGTCCTGAACGAACGTCAGCGTCTGACCGTTCCATACCGGCATACAGCGCATCGCAGAGCAGAAATCACTGAGAACGTCCCACGCCTTACGCTGTTGTGCCAGGTACGCATTAAAGGTCATCCGCGGCTCTGTCCCCCCGAAACCATCCGGGACCGTCTGGTCGCAGTACTGCCCGATGGCATACAGCGCCCACTTGTCCACATCCGCCGCCCCCAGACGTTTTCCCATGCCGTAGCGCGGGTGAGTCAGCATGTCCCACAGGCACCAGGCCGGGTTGTTGCTGTATGCCGGTTTCAGACTGCCGTCCCAGATACCACTGTACGTGCGTTTTTCCGGGTCATAGTTTGACGGCACCTGGATGATGCGACCGCGGATATGGTAGTTCACCGTCATCTGCTGGCCGCCGAACTGCTCCGCATCCACCTGCAGCCCCACAATGGCCGTGTTCGGGTAGCACTGTTTCACATCGATGATTTCGGTGTATGACGACCACAGCGTCTTATTCTGCAGCTGGTCCGTGGTGCTGTCCGCCGTCTCCCTGACCATCCGGATGTTAAAGGGCCGGGGAGGCAGATTATCCAGAATCACCGAGGCCAGGAACTGTGAGGTGGTCTTGCCGTTAATGGTGACGTCCTTTTCTGTCACCCAGTTACCGTTACGCTGTAACTGAATCAGCAGGCGGACGGTTGCCGGGTTACGGTCACCCTTTGAGGTGGTCTCCACCAGTGACTGCACCCCGAAGGTAACCCGCAGGCGGTCAATGTTCGCGGACGTAATGGTGCGCGTCACCGGTTTTGCCTTCGTCACTTCCACGCCCAGTCCGGTTTCAGCTCCGGAGGACTCAAAGCCTTCCGGTGGTGTCTGCTCCTGCTCCCCGGCACGCCAGACCGCGGTCACACCGTGTATCACGGGATTACCGTCCGTGTCCGTCAGCGGGGTTTTGTTCACCAGAATACTCTGCAGTCCCTTCACCGGACCTTCTATCGGTCCCTCACCAATCGCATCAATCACACTCATCATCTGCGTGGATTTGAGATTATCCTTCGCCTCACGAGGCGTGTGTGCCTTACCGCCACCTTTTCCCATACAGCCTTCCCCTGAATAAATTAACCGCCACTTGCCATTCCGTACAGAAGTCGGATATCCTTCGCCCGAAAAGCATGAAACACATTTCTGCCATGCTAAAGAGAAACCCCGGTATCAGCAGATACCGGGGTTTTCTTTCATGCCCACCGATAATCCTGTTGGTTAAAACCGGTAATGGCATAAAAATTCTGAATATCTTCACATTTTCACACACTGACTGTGGCGCGTATAATTTCTCTGCGTTAATTTTTTTGTCGTGATATAAGAATAATTCCTTACACTTAATCTTCGTAACTCTCCCGCAGTTCCTGTCCGCGATCACTGCGGGATTTTTTTATTCTTTTTACCCCTGCCGCCCGATAACCACGACCTTTCCGCCCCCGCCTTCATCACGGGTGCTGATGTCCTGGGATATACGGCGGGAGCCAACCAGCATTTCCCCGTAAGGCACCGGCATCGGGTTCCCCTGGGCAATCATGTTATCCAGCGAGGAAAAGTACGTGTTCTGTCTGCCGTTATCCGTTGCGCGGTAATCCGGTGTTTTTGCCTTCGGGGCCAGCATCTGGGCCACTCCACCCAGTATCATGCTGGCACCCAGTGAAAACAGCATCGTGGTGGCAGAAAAACCACCGGCACTCAGGGCTGTACCCCATAACGCCATCGAGCCTCCGGCCGTGAAGAAAGAGCCCACGATGGCTGCCGCCCCCAGCACAATCTGCAGTCCACCCTTTCCGGCCCCGGCCAGTCGCGGCACAATGTGGATGACCGTTCCCTCACCCAGCTGTTCGTGAAGACGGGCATACACCGCCTCCGGTGCCGTGTCATCACCGGCAATACGTATCTGGTACCAGCCTTCGTTCATCTGACGGCGAAAGCCCGGCACCTGTAACGACAGCGCCCGGATGGCTTCCGCTGCCGTGTTCACATACAGGCTGAGGCGGCGGCCAAATCGTTGTAAATCCCCGTGAAGGCAGATGCGTGCCAGTGGCGGTGACGCCAGACAGAATGCGTTCGTCGTTGCCATTTTTCGGAATACCTCTCCCGTTTACTCAGTTGTTCAGGCAGATGGTGAAGCAGCTCACCGTTGCCGCAGTAAATGGCGGCATGGTTCGGTACCGAAGCACCAAAGCAGCACAGCAGAATATCGCCCGCCTGTGCAGAGGACAGGGGCACCCGGTAAAAGCCGGTGACCGCCATATTGTCCAGGTAAAGGTTCTGACCGTTGCGCCACCAGTCATCCTCGCGATGAAAATCCGGCATTTCAGTCCCCGCCAGATGATAAGCATCCCGGAACAGCGTGTAACAGTCCGTCACCCCGTGCTCAAAGCGCCGTCCTGTCAGATGTGGCACACAGCGGAATTTGTGAATGTCACCCCGGCAGACCAGCCACCAGGGCAGTGCGCTTTTTATCTGCAGCCGCCGGTCAGCCTCGCTCAGCCAGGGCAGCCCACCGGGATGACTGTGGACCAGTGCCACAATCTCCCCCTGCATCTCTGCCCGCAGCCAGTCTTCCGGTGCGATACGAAAATACGCCTCCGGCTCTGCAGAAATATTCACACAAGGGATATACCCACTCCCCCTCCGACGTGCTTATCACGAAGCCGCACGACTCCGCAGGCGCACACCGCCGGGCATGCGCCAGAATCGCTGATTCAGTCTGTGTCATAAACCGGGATTTACTGCGAAAGTTTATTAATGGAAAGGAAACCGCCAAAATTGCCGACATTCCTGCGCAGTTCACACCCGCGCATGCACTTGCTGCATCTGTCCTTACGGATATCCGTGGTGGGTTTATCGAACTCATCCGCCACAGCCCCGCCCGTGTAACCACACTCATCAGAGCGGTAGGTCCACATACAGGTGTTCGCCAGCATGATACGACCGGGAAACAGCGCCCCGTCCGTCTCGGTCGGTGTGGCCAGCACAAACGAGGCCGTCATGGCTGTCAGCTGCGACATCTGCTCCACCACCCAGCGGTCACTCAGCTCCTGCCTCCGGGTCCGCCTCCGGATTGCCCGCAACGAAATTCACCGCATCCAGAAAACGGGCATACACCCGGCGGCGGACCACCGTGGCCCCCACCAGACTCTGCAGGTCTTCCGCCATCCCGGTGACCAGACCGAACAGATTGGACACCGTCAGCGACGGTCTGGCACTGCTGCCCTTCCCGCTCATCTCAAAACCGCTGCCGTCAATCGGGTATGCCTGATATTGCCGCCCCTGCCAGGTGACCGGCTCCCCTTTTTCATTCAGCTCATTACAGAAAAAATACCGCTCACCGCCCTGTACCGTCAGGTCGATTTCCCAGAGTACCACCCGCGGTGACTGCTCTGACTTAACCGACTCGTTCAGACTTTCTTCGCGAATATCCTGCATCAGTTCACCACCTGCTTAAACTCCGCGCTGAACTCAACGCGCAACATCCCGACCCGCGCAGACCACCCGGCACAGGTCACCTTTATCTGCCGGTATGCATAGGGTGGCTTCCACAAAAATGCCTTCCAGCCACCGTGCTCTGCCAGGAACGCTTCCAGATGCCGGGCCTCCTCCCGGGTCACGGAAAGCGTCACCCTGTATGTTTTCAGGTCAGCATTCAGCCCTGCCGCCATACGCTGTGAGTACCCGTCACCAAAACGCACTTCACGCACCGATGGCTGCGAGTTCACCTCCATATCCGGCTTCACTTTCCAGCGAAAGGTTTTCATCCACCGCTCCCTGATAACATACCGCCATCACGCAACTGCAGCCGGAGTTCATCCTGTGCCCCCTTGCGGGCCATCTCATACACCGCTTTCATCAGCTGCGGCCCTGCCCGCCCGTTGGGGCCGTCGTTCTGAATCACCACGTGATTGTTCTGATTAAAATTAATGCCTTCCGCCCGCCGCATCTGCGCCGGACTTCCGGCACCGCCGACATAACCACCTTCCGCATAGCCCCGCATCAGGCGGTACAGATTGCCGACACCAATCCGGCTGGTCGCCTCCTTCGTGAAGACAAACTCCCCGCGATGAACAATCCCCGCAGGTTCATATTTACCCCCCGTCCCCGTAAATCCCCCGGTCGCGAAATGGAAGTTCGCCGCCGCAGCCTGAATGGCCGTCCCCGTGGAGGCAGACGCACCACCACCGAAAGCACCGCCAATGGCGCTGCCGATACTCCCGACTATCCCCACCATCGCCTGCTTCAGAAAAATCTCTGTCAGCATGGACAGCACAGAACGGGTGAAACCACGCCAGTTCTGTTCGCTGCCGGTCAGCATCGCTGCCATATTCTGTGCAATACCGTCAAAGGTCTGCGTGGCCGCGTTTTTAACCTGCGAAAAACTGTCCGTCGCACTTTCCGCCCACTCGCCCCAGCCGGACTTCATCCCGGCCATCCAGCTTCCACGAAGCTGCTCCTCCGCAGACCAGGTGTTCTTCAGTGCAGATGTGGCCTTCGCCAGCGCAGCCGGATTATCACCGTACACCTCACGAAGGCGCTGCTCTTCCGACTCCCGCTGCGCCTGACGGTCGGTGAGTCCGCGGGCTTTTGCGCTGATTGCCGCCTGCTTCGCGCTCTGCTGCTGTTCAAACCGCGCCGCCTGCTGTGCCAGCTCATTCAGCCGTTTCTGGTGTTCAATCTTGTCGCCCAGCTCAGCCAGCTGGCGTTTGTACTCCAGCGTTTCTTTCTCATGGGCCAGCAGGGATTTTTCCTGCTCAGATAACTGCCGTTTCGTGGCGGCCTCTTTCAGGACCACATACTGATTTTCCGCTTCCCATAAATCCCGGCGCTGCTGGCTGATTTTCTCATTCACACCGCTGTGTTTTTCCAGCGTCCTGAGCTCGGTTTCAAGCGCCAGCATGGCTGCATGCGCCCGGTCTTCCTGGCGCTCACCGGCAGACACCTTCACACCTGACGGCTTTTTCAGCGTCGATTCATAATCCTTTTTTGCCGACGCCATCAGCGTGTTGTAATCCGCCTGCAGGATTTTTCCGTCTTTCAGGGCCTTATTCAGCTCTTTCTGACGGGCGGTATATTTATCCAGCGGCGTCTGCAGGCGCTCATACGCCTTCTGCGCCTCTCCGGTATACTTCAGCTGTGACGCCTCACGCTCAGCCCGGTCCCTTGCCGCCAGTTCACCGGCTTTTTCCATATCCGACTGCAGCGTGGCCGCTGCCAGACCCAGACGGGCATTTTCCCGGTCATCCCATGCCCCCTGAAGGTTCGCACGAAAAGAGGAGGTCTTTCCCCGGCGCTGGCTCCGGCTCTGGTACCACTGCCATTTTTTATCCGCCTCATCAAATGCCTTCTGCGCACTGGCGAGCATATCCGCTGAGGATTCAGGACGACCGATATCCAGAATGGCATCCCACATCGATTTGAATGCCTTCCCTGTTTTATCCGCCCAGGTCTCCAGTGTTCCCATGTTTTCTTTCAGGCGACGGGTCTGCTCATCAAAGCCTTTCGTGGCGATATCGTTCGCCGCCTGCAATGCCCCGGCCTCGTCTCCGGAACGCTGCAGCTGTGCAACATACGCAATCTGCTCTGCCGTCACGTTACGGAACTGGCGCGCCATCGCCATCAGTCCCGATGTCGGGTCAGTGGTCAGCTTCCCGAAGGCTTCAGCGACTTTATCCACCTCCACACCGGATGCAGACGCAAAACGCGCGACACTCTGGTTGATGGCATCAAACTGTTCACCACCACGCACACCGGCATTCACCAGGGCTGCCAGTGACTCTCTCGCCTGGTTAAACGTCAGCCCTGCTGCCTGCCCGGCTCTTGAGAGAGTCAGCATACGATCGGCAGTCAGTCCGGACTGATTACCGGAAAGAACCAGGGTTTTATTAAACGCTGAAAGCGTGGAATCTCCCTGGTACCAGGCGTACACCAGCGCACCTGTCGCCACCGCCAGCGAGGTGACCCCGACCATCGGCAGGGTGATCGCACCGGCGAGCCCCCTGAACATGGGGATCATCCCGCCGAAGGAGTCCTTCACCTGACCGCCCTGTTGCAGCAGGATCAGCCAGGGATTCTGACCACCTGCAAGCTGCGTGGCGATATCCGTAAACTGTGCGGGCAGGGTTCGCATGGCCGCTTTATACTGCCCGACGGAAATCCCGGCTTTTTGTGCAGCCAGCGCCTGGCGGCTCAGGCCCTGTTCAACAGCACTGGCGGTTTTTCTGGCGTCGGTATCCAGGCCTGAAAAATGACGCCTTACCCGGCTCATCTGCTCATCGAAACGGACAGCATCCAGACTCAGGTCAATAACAAGATCACCAACCGGCTGGGACATATCTCACACCTCCCGGAATCCCCGCTGAAGCCATCATTAATGCGGCATCATCCACCATGACATCCGCCACATCCGCAGACGATAAAATATCGCGCCCTCCGTCCCCACCGAACCGGACGCCTCCGGCAAGTCCTGCCGCTTTCTGCATCAGCATTTTGTCCTCATCCGGCCTCTCCACCTGCTCTTCCTCATGCCGGGGGACAAGCAGACTGAAATCAGAGGGATGCATATCCGGATCGCAAAAAAACAGGCTGAGTACAGCGTACGTCAGCCCGGAAAAATGCATATCCAGCTGGGTATCCTGAAAATAATGCGTGCGGTAAAAACGGTGCCAGTCGGCATATTCGGTGGATGTCATCCCGGCAAGCATGGCGCGCCAGTCGGGTCTCCCCATCTCACGCGCCAGTCTGAGGGCAAAGTTCAGCTCGCCGTCGAAGACTTTCCCGCAGAAAAATCATCATCAGTCAGCGTGTTATTTTTCGCCACTTCAGTAATATCAGTATCCGGACGAACAGCTTCGATCATCCCGGACAGGCACAACACCACGTCTTCCGCCCGGGCAATGGCATCGGCAGGCCAGGTGGTGAGCACTTCCTGCTCTATCTTCATCACGGCCTCATTCATTGACGGTGACTGCGTTTTCTGTGGATGGTTATGCCACAGGGACATCGCCACCAGAAACGCGCCGGTTCTGACGAGATCTTCCACGCTTACCTGCAGGTTGCCGCAGGATTCTGCCTGTTCTGCACGCCGTTTCAGGAGGGCAAGATGCTCGATACGCTGCAGCGCAGACAATTCGGAAAGCGTGACAGACACACCGTTATATTCAAATTGTTCTGTTTTCAGAAACATGTATTACCTCCGTTTACCCTGCAGCGCCCGCTTCAGTAACGGTGACTTCAGCCACTGCGGCGAACTGACCATTTCCGCTCACCACAGGGATCTGCACCTTACCTGTCGCCACGCCGTTTACCGTAATTGTCATATCTTTCACACTAATGGTGGCTTTCGACGGATCGGCGGAAACCGCTCTGAACGTCTTGTCGGTTGCACTTTCCGGCTCAAAAGAAACCGTCAGGGTGGTTGTTTTCCCTTTTGCCACCGTACCGGATGTCGGCGTCACCTTAATCGCACTGACCGGCGTAATTTTGCTGCGTTCTTCCGCTACAGAAGGTTTACCCACGTTAGTGACTTTCACCGTGCGGGTGATCACTTCTTTCGCCGTCACGGCCTTACCGATACTGCTGACCCAGCCACGAAACACATCCACCGTGCCATTCGGAAAACGGATTTTATAGGCCCGGACATCGCCGCTTTCAAACCAGCCTATAAGCCCTTTCTGGCCTTCCTCTCCCGGTTTCCAGGCCAGCGTAAAACTGGTATCACCTGCAGATTTCTGCCCCTGCCCGGTCGCGGTCCAGTCCGCGTCTTCATCATCCAGGTAGTTATCATCGTAGGATTCTGCCGTCATCTCGCCCGGCGTCAGATCCTTCACCTTAGCCAGTCGCTGCCAGTCATCGTCTGACAACGGGTTTGCATAAGCATCACCCTTGCCGTTGTAAACCCACAGAGTGGTACCGGCACCTTTTACCGGCTCAAGGGGATTTGGTGTTGCCATATCGTCCTCACATCTCGTATGTAATGGAATAAGTCAGATCTGCAGAACTCCATAACGCCATATCGTCATCACGACGATACTCATAGCCCTGCGTAACCATCGTGGTAATCAGTCCTGCCAGTGCCGGGATCGCGGTCATCGCCGGGTAAATCCGGCTTTCCATCCACTGATCAAGCTCTGAATCCGGTACCTGTGCCGGTAAAAACACCTCAATATGCAGCGTGGCCCGCCAGGTATCTGCATCCAGCTCTTCACCGGTATACTCTGCATCCGTCAGATAAACCGCGATCGCAGGAAAATCCTCTTCGTCAAAAACAACGGGGCGACCATCAAACAGCGTCGCCCCGTGTTCATGCTGCTCGAGTGCATCCAGCACTGCGGCACGAATGTCAGTGTGTTTCATCGTTTTATTGCAATCCTCAGTTGTTGTTTCAGCGCGTATGCCAGTTCTTTAGGCAGGCGTTCACGCCGGATACGGTCAACATTCTCATCAAATGCCTGTTTCAGTGGGGCCGCCATCGGGATTTTCACCACCTGAATGGGAAGGCGATTACGCTTTTTCCTTCCCTTGTCGTCATTGCCCTCCTCATATCTGGCCTGGGGAAGACGTTGCATAACATGCCAGCGCCCATTATTTAATCGCTGGATAAATGCCCGCTGATAACGATGCTGACCGGCTTTGAGTATGCTGTTCGGACGACGTCCCAGCATTCTGATCCCCAGCTTAATCACAGGGAGATCACCGCGGTTAACGATAATTCTGGCATTCGGATTTCTGACCGTCGCCCGTTTCAGTCTGGACCGTTCCTTTACCAGTTTCCGTCTCACCCTGGTTTCCCGGGCAACCTGTGACGAAGACTGATTAATCGCCGTTGTGGCCACGCGGTTAATCGTCATTGCTGAAGCCGCCGGAATGGCGTTTTTACGAACCCGGCTCAGATTATCAATCGCCTGATCAAGCCCTTTTATCGCCATAATTTCACCCTGCGTTTATCGTCGCCGGTTAACAGCGGGTGGTTGCCCACGGTTGAGCCAGAGATGACAGCTTCCACCATCATCCGGCGAAACCCGGTCTATCCAGAAGTTTTCCTCACCGATGGTCAGCGTGTCTCCACGCCGCAGTTGCCGCACATCATCAGTCCGGACAAACAGGGACGGGCTGGAGCCTTCAACGCGCACGCCCTGTCCGGCATAGCTGATATTTTCAGGGTCATCAAAAACACCACGTATTACTGCGCCGGACTGCTCACCGGATGTCATGGTGGCTGACGTTCCCATGTACCCGCGTATCGTTTCATCGGCGCGGGCAATGGCAGCATCGAACAGGTTATCGAAATCAGCCACAGCGCCTCCCGTTATTGCATTCTGGCCAGGCCGCGTTCTGTCATTTCGGCTGCCACACCGGCAGAGACACGGAACGCCGTTCCCGGCAGCACAAATGCCACAGTGTCATCCCGCGTGGCGTGAAGTGCATCAGTATGCAGCGTCACCAGTGCCACAACCGTGACCAGATCAGCCGTATCAGTCACGGTATCCGGCTGCGCTGATACAACCTCATTTTCATGTCCGGTCAGCGCATTTTCCGGGCTGATAGGGGTATCCTGATCGGCAGTGTCATCAAGCTCCTCTTCCAGCTCTGCCACACGGAGCGCCAGTTCTTCTTTCGTTCCCGTCAGGCTGACATCACGGTTCAGTTGCTCACCCAGCTCCTGAAGACGGGCAATCAGTTCATCTTTCGTCATGAACTCCTCCACAGAGAGAAAATGGCCCCGAAGGGCCACGATTACGCCAGTTGTACGGAAACGAACTCATCAGGGTCAGCCAGCAGCATCAGCGGTGCTGACTGAATCATGGTGAACTCTCGCGCCGGATCGCCGGTGGTCACCCAGTTTTTCGGGTAACGGGCAGAGGCGTTAATGCCTTCGCGCTGTGCATCCGCATCCTGAATGCAGCCATAGGTGCGCAGACCGCGTGCATGAGTGTTACCCAGCACCATCGTGTTGTCCGGCAGGAAGTTCTTTTTGACGCCGTTTTCCACGTACTGTCCGGAATACACGACGATGGCCACATCGCCATACATTCCCTTATAAGACACCGCTTTGCCCAGGTCTTTTACCGCTGTCTCCAGTTCGGAATGAGAGCCGCGACGGGTATCCAGCTTCTCCCTGACGGCTTTGAAGGAACGGAACAGCGCCCAGCCTTTCGGGTCAAACACAATGATATTCACCACGCCGCTGGCGTTCAGCGCGTAGGCTTCGATATCGTCGGTCGGGTCATACGTGGACTTGTCACGCTTGCTCCACTCCGTGCCGCCGGACTGTGTGATGTTGTTCGCCGCACTGCGGCCCATATCCACCTCAACCGGATCAAAGGCTTCACCGGTCATGGTGTATTTGCCCTTAAGCACGGCAGAAACTGCCTGCATCTCTTCGACCTGGGCAATGGCCAGCTCTTCGTCACGCATGTTCTGCATGATGATGCGACGGCGGCGGTAAGCCGGGTCCGCCAGATTCTGCGGATCTTCATCCGGCAGGCGACGCAGGGTCATCTGCGGATTCACTTCATGCTTCGGCTTGACATATCCCGGCGTAAAATTCAGAGGTGGAGCCGCCACGGGAACGGATAACCTCACCGGAAACAATCGGCGAAACGTACAGCGCCATGTTTACCAGTCCCGGAATTTGTGAGAGATAGACTTTCTCCGTGGTGAAGGGATAGCTCTCACGGAAAAAGAGACGCAGAAACAGCGGATCAAACTTAAATTTCTGCTCATTTGCCGCCAGCAGCTGGGCGGTTGTGTACATCGACATAAAAAAATCCCGTAAAAAAAAGCCGCACAGGCGGCCTTTAGTGATGAAGGGTAAGGTTAAACGATGCTGATTGCCGTTCCGGCAAACGCGGTCCGTTTTTTCGTCTCGTCGCTGGCAGCCTCCGGCCAGAGTACATCCTCATAACGGAACGTGCCGGACTTGTAGAACGTCAGCGTGGTGCTGGTCTGGTCAGCAGCAACCGCAAGAATGCCAACGGCAGCACCGTCGGTGGTGCCATCCCACGCAACCAGCTTACGGGTGGAGGTGTCCAGCATCAGCGGGGTCATTGCAGGCGCTTTCGCACTCAATCCGCCGGGCGCAGTTGCGGTATGAGCCGGGTCACTGTTGCCCAGCGGCTGGTAATGGGTAAAGGTTTCTTTGCTCGTCATAAACATCCCTTACACTGGTGTGTTCAGCAAATCGTTAACGGCATCAGATGCCGGGTTACCTGCAGCCAGCGGTGCCGGTGCCCCCTGCATCAGACGATCCAGCGCAGTGTCACTGCGCGCCTGTGCACTCTGTGGTGCAGCTGCCAGAATGCGGCGGGCCGTTTCCACGGTCATACCGGGGGTTTCTGCCAGCACGCGGGCCTGTTCTTCGCGTCCGTGAGCCTCCTCACAGTTGAGGATCCCCATAATGCGGCTGTTTTCTGCCGCAACCGCAGCGGTGATCTGCGCGTTCACGTCCGGCTGCGCCGCGCTGGCGTTCTCGCCCTCCGTCGCTGGCACCACGTCAGTAACGTCAGCCTGCGAAGCAGTGGCTGAAACAGTTGTTGATTGAGTCTCTTTGGTCATTCGCCCTCCTGAGAGACGGGATTTACGTGCATCCAGTGCATCACGCATAACGGTGATCGCATCGGTACTGTTAACAAGTTCATCAGCCAGTCCGGCATCAATGGCCTCCTGACCGCTGTACACTGCAGCCTCGGTATCCAGCACAGCCTGCACAGACAGGCCGGTATATGCCGACACCTTCTGCGCAAACATCTGGCGGGTTGCGTCCATCCGGGACTGCAGTGTCTCCCGGACGTCATCCGGAAGATGGCTGTAGGGATTGCCATCCACCTTATGGCTGCCGCTGTAAATCAGCGTGATTTCCACGCCCTGTTTCTCCAGCGCAGCACCGTAATTGCTGTGAGCCATCATGACGCCGATGGAGCCTGTCCGGGCGGTCTGCGTGACCAGACGCCGGGAGGCGGCGCTGGCAAGCAGCTGACCTGCACTGCAGTTCATGTCGTTGGCCAGCGCCCATACCGGTTTTATGTCTCGCACACGGGCGATGATGTCAGCACAGTCAAATGCTCCCGCCACCATTCCGCCTGGCGTGTCCATATCGAGCAGAATGCCGTCCACCATCGGATCGCTGGCAGCCTGTTGCAGACGGGCGATAATGCCGTTGTAACCGGTCATCCCCGAATACGGCTGTAGCGCCCGCGTCCGGCTGACCAGCGTGCCGGAAACCGGCAGCACGGCGATGCCGTTCATGACCTGATAACTGCGGGCCTGTCGTGGTCCGTCATCATCACCGGATAATGCCAGCGCCGCGGGTGCCTCCTGGGCAGTCAGGCTGTCACCGGACACCGCATCCGTCAGGCGGCTGATCCCAAGCTGGCCTGCAAGCGCACAAAAGAAAACCCGCGCATAGGCGGGTTCAAGCATCAGCGGCTCATTAAAGGCCATACTGGCAATATGCGGGAGATTACGCAGCTCTGCTGTCACTCTTCTCCTCCTCTGTTGATTGTCGCAGTCCGGATTCAAATGTCGCTGCCGCCCAGGCGGGCGGTTTAAGACCGGCTGCGCGGCGCTCCATCGTTTCACGGACCTGCTGGGCAAAAATTTCCTGATAATCGTCGCCGCGTTTTGCGCACTCTTTCTCGTAGGTACTCAGTCCGGCTTCTATCAGCATCACCGCTTCCTGTACTTCTTTCAGACCATCGATGGCCATACGACCGGAGCCTATCCAGTCGCAGTTCCCCCAGGCACTGCGGGCTTCCTGAAAACTGAAGCGCGCTTTTGAAGGTAACGTCACCACGCGGCGAACGATGGCCTCTTCCAGCCAGCACAGAAACATCTGGCTCGCCTGACGGGATGCGACGAATTTTCGCCGTCCCATAAAGTGCGCCCACGACTCGTTCGCGCTGGCCCGTGCCGTGGAGTAGCTCATCTGGGCGTAATTCCGGGAAAGCTGCTCATACGAGACACCCAGCCCGGCAGCGATATACCGCAACAGTGACTGCTCAAACACGGAGTAGCCGTTATCCGTGTCCTGAGCCGTCTGCAGGTTCAGTGAGTCCCCCGGCATCAGGTGCGGCACTTTTGCGCCTCCCAGACGGACCGGTGCTGCGGCGTAATACGCGGCAATTTCACCAATCCAGCCCGTCAGCCTTTCCCGCTGCTCCTGACTGTTCGCGCCCAGAATAAAATCCATCGCTGACTGCGTATCCAGCTCACTTTCAATGGTGGCGGCATACATCGCCTTCACAATGGCGCTCTGCAGCTGCGTGTTCTGCAGCGTGTCGAGCATCTTCATCTGCTCCATTACGCTGTAAAACACATTTGCACCGCGGGTCTGCCCGTCCTCCACGGGTTCAAAAACGTGAATGAACGAGGCGCGCCCGCCGGGTAATTCACGGGGTATCCATGTCCATTTCTGCGGCATCCAGCCAGGATACCCGTCCTCGCTGACGTAATATCCCAGCGCCGCACCGCTGTCATTAATCTGCACACCGGCACGGCAGTTCCGGCTGTCGCCGGTATTGTTCGGGTTGCTGATGCGCTTCGGGCTGACCATCCGGAACTGTGTCCGGAAAAGCCGCGACGGACTGGTATCCCAGGTGGCCTGAACGAACAGTTCACCGTTAAAGGCGTGCATGGCCACACCTTCCCGAATCATCATGGTAAACGTGCGTTTTCGCTCAACGTCAATGCAGCAGCAGTCATCCTCGGCAAACTCTTTCCATGCCGCTTCAACCTCGCGGGAAAAGGCACGGGCTTCTTCCTCCCCGATGCCCAGATAGCGCCAGCTTGGGCGATGACTGAGCCGGAAAAAAGACCCGACGATATGATCCTGATGCAACTGGATGGCGTTGGCGGCATAGCCGTTATTGCGTACCAGATCGTCTGCGCGGGCATTGCCACGGGTAAAGTTGGGCAGCAGGGCTGCATCCACACTTTCACCCGGTGGATTCCACGCCCGCAACTGCCCACCAAATCCGCTGCCACCGCCGTGATAACCGGCATATTCACGCAGCGATGTCATGCCGTCCGGCCCCAGAAGGGTGGGAATGGTGGACGTTTTCATACATAAAATCCTGCAGGTCCCCTGCGTCGCTGTGTCATGCCGGTCTGCACTTCCAGCTCCGCAATGTATTTTTTCAGGTCAGACACGGAAGTGGCCGTAAACTCCACTCGCCGTCCGTCTTTCTGTACCGTTGCCACCCGTTTTCCTGTCATCAGGTCATGCAGTGCCGCACGGGCAGCGGCAAGTTCTTCCTGTCGCGTCATTCATCCTCTCCGGATAAGGCACGGGCGTAATCTGCCAGTGTTTTCTTGTTGGTTGCTGCACCATCCTCTTCCTGCAGGCTCGCCAGCAGTGCACTGAGATCCAGCTGCCAGCGGGAAATACTGATGCGCAGCGCCGCCAGCGCATAAACGAAGCAGTCGAGCGCCTCATTGCGTCGCTTTTTGCTGTCCCACAGTATTTTTTTCCTGCCATCCACCCATTTTTCGACCTGCTCTTCAGCAGTCAGCTGCTGCGCTTCGGTCAGATCAAAAATATCCGGGTTATTCGGGAAGTGAACGGCACCGGGAAGCGGTTCATCCCCTTCCGGCGTCAGTGTGAAGCGGTTATAAATCTGCTCTTTCGCGGTATCCGTACCGATTTCGGTAAGGTAAACCCCGTTTTTGTTTCGTTTACGTGGCATGCTGGCCACCGGCTTTCCGTAGACGGATGCCCCTTTAATGGGGATCACCCGGAACAGCCCATGTTTTTTCGAGCGTTCATACACAATGGTCGGGTCAATCCCGCCAGTATCCCAGCAGATACGGGATATCGACATTTCTGCACCATTCCGGCGGGTATAGGTTTTATTGATGGCCTCATCCACACGCAGCAGCGTCTGTTCATCGTCGTGGCGGCCCATAATAATCTGCCGGTCAATCAGCCAGCTTTCCTCACCCGGCCCCCATCCCCATACGCGCATTTCGTAGCGGTCCAGCTGGGAGTCGATACCGGCGGTCAGGTAAGCCACACGGTCAGGAACGGGCGCTGAATAATGCTCTTTCCGCTCTGCCATCACTTCAGCATCCGGACGTTCGCCAATTTTCGCCTCCCACGTCTCACCGAGCGTGGTGTTTACGAAGGTTTTACGTTTTCCCGTATCCCCTTTCGTTTTCATCCAGTCTTTGACAATCTGCACCCAGGTGGTGAACGGGCTGTACGCTGTCCAGATGTGAAAGGTCACACTGTCAGGTGGCTCAATCTCTTCACCGGATGACGAAAACCAGAGAATGCCATCACGGGTCCAGATCCCGGTCTTTTCGCAGATATAACGGGCATCAGTAAAGTCCAGCTCCTGCTGGCGGATGACGCAGGCATTATGCTCGCAGAGATAAAACACGCTGGAGGGGTCATCCGGCGTCCATTTGAGGCCAAACGGCGTCTCTTTGTCGCCAAATTTAAGATACTGCTCCTCCCCGCAGTGCGGGCAGGCAACATGAAAACGCATAAAATGCGGGGATTCACTGGCTGCACGCTCAATCTGGCAGGTGCCTCTCACTTTGGGCGTGGAGCCACGGATGGACTTTGGCCAGACCGAGCCTTCAATACGTTTGTCGCCAAGGAACGTCGGAGAGCCTTCCTGTTCAATATCCTCATCAAAGGCAGCAAGTTCATCATAACCCGCCACATCCACCGACTTTTCACGGTAGTTTTTTGCCGCTTTACCGCCCAGGCACCAGAAGCCACGACCATTGGAAAAACGCTTCATGGTGAGCGTGTTATCCCGGTGCTTTTTGCCATACCACGGAGCCAGCGCCAGCAGCAACGGAATATCGCGGATGGTCGGCTCAACGTGGGTTTTCATAAAGTTCTCGGCATCACCATCCGTCGGCAACCAGATAAGGGTGTTGCGCTGCTTATGCTCTATGAAGTAGGCATAAACACCCAGCAGCATTTTGGAATAACCGACACGGGCAGACTTCACCACATTCACCTCACGGATGTAGTCGCTGCCCATCGCATTCATGATGGCCCGCTGAAAGGGCAGTGTTTCCCAGCGCCCTTCCTGGTATGCGGATTCTTTCGGGAGATAGTAACTGGCATCCGCCCATTCAACGGCAGTCTGTGGCTCCGGCCTGAACAGGGCTCGCAGCCCGGCGCGTACATCACGCCGCAGAATATCAATCTGACTGTTCGATATATTCACTCAGCAACCCCGGTATCAGTTCATCCAGCGCGGCTGCTTTGTTCATGGCTTTGATGATATCCCGTTTCAGGAAATCAACATGTCGGTTTTCCAGTTCCGGAAAACGCCGCTGTACCGAGAGAGGGATCCCGTCAAGAATACTGGCAATTTCACCTGCGATCCGTGACAGCACGAAAGTACAGAATGCGGTTTCCACCACCTCTGCGGAGTCTCTGGCATTCTTCAGCTCCTGTGCGTCGGCCTGCGCACGCGTAAGTCGATGGCGTTCGTACTCAATAGTCCCAGGCTGGAGATCTGCCTCACTGGCAGCCCTGTAATCCTCAACCTCTTTACGGAGTTTTTCATTTTCGATATCAGCTTCCCTCTGCGCATACCACTGAATTGCCATGGCGGTATCAAATACAGATTCAACGCCCTTACCACCTCCGGAGACGCAAGGGAGTCCCTGAGACTGCCAGCGTTCAATCGTTCGCGGATCCACGTTGAAAATTTCGGACTAAGTTTCTTTTTATTAACCTTCATGAAACAGTCTCACAATAAATACAGGGGCCGACATGAAAGTGCCCGAAAAATGACTTTTTTTAGGCGTTTTCATGTCGGACCTTTTACGGATTCGATATTAGAAAAAAACAAATAGTTATGTTCGAGAAGTACCGACATGATTTTCCCCGGAAAATTTTCATAAATAGCGAAAGAATCCGCATACCAGGAAGGGCGCTGGGAAACACTGCCCTTTCAGCGGGCCATCATGAATGCGATGGGCAGCGACTACATCCGTGAGGTGAATGTGGTGAAGTCTGCCCGTGTCGGTTATTCCAAAATGCTGCTGGGTGTTTATGCCTACTTCATAG